>ERZ795053.602-NODE-602-length-45907-cov-12.485933_pt1 | contig 45907 bp, 40 predicted proteins | sample MGYA00375137_ERZ795053 | MGnify/ENA primary metagenome ERZ795053 (study PRJEB30182, sample SAMN05720284) | activated sludge metagenome | isolation source: Anaerobic digester | place: Hong Kong | collected 2014-12-17 ... | reverse complement strand
GCGCCGTCCAGTTGCGGTTCATCGTCGCCGGATAAATCAGCGCGGCGTTGTCCAGTTTCATCCAGGGTTTGTATTTTTTGCGCTTTTTCTGCATTGGTCTGAAATTGCCCCGCCGGGAGGCGTCTGCCGGTCGGCGGGGATTCTCCTGTGATGATTGCTTGTTATGAATTATGCATCCGCACCGAGTTCTTTGCGGATAAACGCGGCCATTCTCGCAACCGCGCGTTTGCCCTCCGGCGTGCCGTAAAGCGGGTAAACATGCCACATGCCGGGTTCAACGACCAGTTCCGCGTCTGCGCCGCCGTCTTTGAGTTTCCGATAGAGCGTTTTTGCGTCGTCCAGCAGGATTTCGTCGCTTCCGGCGAACAGAAGCGAGTCCGGCATGCCGGACAAATCGCCGAAGATCGGCGAAACATACGGTTCGTCTTCGTGTCCCGCGGCGTATGCGAGAACATAATAGGCCAAAGATTCGCGTATCAGCGTCGGATCGCGCAGGACGTTGTTAAAATACGACGCGCCGGAAAACGTCAGGTCCGTCCAGGGCGAAATACCGACCACGCATTTCGGCAGCGGCAGGCCTTCGGCCCTGCAGCGCAGCAGCAGGCAGTATTCCAGCCCGCCGCCGGCGCTTTCGCCCGCAAAGGCGATGTTCTCCGGCTTATATCCGCTTTCAAGCAGATAGCGATAGGCGCGCAGCGCGTCGTCCAGCGCGGCGGGGAACTTGTGCTCCGGCGCGAGGCGGTACGCAACGCAGAATACGTTCAGCCGCGTATGCGCCGCGAGCAGACCGCCGAAGCCCTTTGCATAGTCGAGCGAACCGGCCGTGTATCCGCCGCCGTGCAGATAGAGCACCACCCTTCCGCAGGGGGACGGGCATGCGGTTGAAACCGCAAAGCATGCGTCGAATTCTTCAAACGAAACCGTTTCGTAAGCGACTTTCGCCTTGAGCGTGCCCGCCGTGATGCGTCCGAGCTGATCCTGTGCGGTGCGGGCGTTGTCAATGGTCGTAAACCGCACAAGCGGCTTGGCGAGCCTGAGTTGGAGCTTGAGAAACTGTGCGCCGAGACTTGGCAATATCGTACGGTTCCTTTCTGCTGGCAATACTATATTCTATCATAGAAACCGTCCGCGATAGCGCATTATGAAAAAGAAAAAAGCAAAAAGCGCTTTTTGCACGCTGTTTGTGGGAAACAGGACGAAAAAGCCGCTTTTGCCGGATTTATGCGAATGAAAGAAACTCAGCCCGGAGGCCACTCCATCGAACGCCCGCCGAGCACATGAAAATGCAGATGCGGAACGCTCTGCTGGCCGTCCTTGCCGCTGTTGACGACGACGCGGTAACCGGTTTCGTCCACGCCAAGTTCGCACACAAGGTTTTGAATGACGGAAAACACATGCCCGAGCAGCCCGGTATCTTCCGGGCCGATTGTGTTGACGCCGGAGATGTGTTTTTTCGGCACTACGAGCACATGCACGGGCGCCTGCGGGGAAATATCCCGAAAAGCGATCACCTCGTCGTCCTCGTAGAGTTTTGAGGACGGGATTTCGCCGGCAACGATTTTACAAAAGATACATTCGTCCAAATCAGTTCAGCTCCTTTCGTTATGGTCCGTTCGGCAGCGCCGAGGAATTATGCTTTTACACCAGCCGTGTTCCAAAGGCGGTTTCGCCCTCGAACCCATCCAGCCGCATCCGTACGATCTCGCCCTCCGGTGCGTCGGTCAGAACGCGGATATAATTGCCGCTGTAGCCCGCACCGCCGCTTTCGGCGAGCACTTCGGCGACGCTGCCGGTCTGCTCGGCGAGAAACTGCTGCGTGAGGCGTTTACCAAGCGCGATGAGCTCCGCCGCGCGCGCTTCCTTCACGGCCTTTGGCAATTGACCGGGCATCGCCGCGGCTTTGGTTCCCTTTCGCACGGAAAACGGGAACACATGCATTCGCGCAAACGCCGCCTTCTCGCAGAAGGCGAGCGTTTCGCGGTGTTCCGCTTCCGTTTCGCCGCAAAAGCCGGCGATTACGTCCGTGGTGACGGCGCAGTCCGGCATCGCCTGGCGCAGCAGGCCGACTGCATGCAGGTATTGCCCGCTTGTATAGCGTCGGTTCATGCGCTTGAGTACCGTGTCCGATCCGCTTTGGAGGGACAGATGGAACTGACGGCAGATTTTCGGGTTTTCCGCCAGCGCGTTTGCAACGGGTTCGTCGACAAACAGCGGTTCGAGCGAGCCGAGACGGATGCGTTTAACGCCCGGCACCGCGCTAGCGCGCGCGATCGCATCGAGCAGTGTTATGCCGCCGAGCTCGCGGCCGTAGCTGGCCAGGTGGATGCCGGTGAGCACAATTTCCTGATAGCCTTCGCTCGACAGGATGCGCACTTCGCGGGAAATATCGTCGAGCGGGCGCGAACGCAGCGGGCCGCGCGCATAGGGAATGATGCAGTAGGAACAGAAGTTCACACAGCCGTCCTGAATTTTCAGCGTGGCGCGCGTGTGTGAATCGCGCACGGCGGAAAGCGGCTCAAACTCCCTTAGTTCGGCAAGCGGTCTCACTTCGGTTTGCACGGCGTTTTTTTGCAGCGCTTCGTCAACGCGCCGGACGATCTCCCTTCGTCCGCTCGTGCCGAGAACGAGGCCGACGCCTTCCAGCGCGGCGAGCGCTTCCGGCGCAACCTGCGCATAGCAGCCGACCGCGACGACCAGCGCGGCGGGATTCAGGCGGTGTGCGCGTGCAATCATCCTGCGGGATTTTGCGTCGCCCGTCTGTGTAACGGTGCAGGTGTTGACCACGTATACGTCCGCTTTTTCGGAAAAACCGGCGATGTCCCAGCCCGCGCGGGCAAACAATTCGCGCATGGCTTCCGTTTCATAATGATTGACTTTGCAGCCGAGCGTTGTGAAAGCGACCTTCATGTGTCCACCTCGTAAAACAGCTGCGCAAGCAGCGCCATGCCCGCCGTTTCGGTTCGCAGGATACGCCTGCCGAGCGAAACGCTCTGCGCGCCGTTTTCCGTCAGGCGGGACACTTCGTCCGCCGTAAGGCCTCCCTCCGGGCCGATTAGAACTCCGGTTGTTTTGGGCGAAAGCTTTTTTCGGAGAGCCTGTTTCAGCGAAAGGGTGGTTTCATCTTCATATGCAACCAAAAAAAGATCGAACGCGCGCGGATCGATAACGCCGATCGGAATCAGCCGCGATACTTGCGGCACCAGCGCCCGGCGGGACTGCTTGGCCGCTTCAAGCGCGACGCGCTGATAGCGCACGCGCTTCTTTTCAAAGTCCCGCTCCGGCAAAACGACGCAGCGCGCGCTGAAAACGGGCGCGACGGCGAATACGCCGAGTTCGGTACATTTCTGCACGACGGTTTCGAACTTTCCGGCTTTGGGCAGGCACTGAAACAGCGTGACCCGGCAGGGACTTTCCACCAAAGAAGGACGCGGTTCGCCTATACTGCAAAGCACCTCGTCCGGTGAAACGGCTGTGATGCGCGCGTCGTACTCCATGCCGGCGCCGTCGCAGAGGGAAAGCGTCTCGCCCGCGTGCATGCGCAGCACGCGCGCAATGTGCTTCGCGTCGTCGCCGGTGATGCGCGCCGTATTGTTTTGAATGTCTTCGCAGAAAAACCGCCGCATAGAATCTCCCTGTATATTACCTTGCGGTCAGCCGCATAGCGACCCAGCCGCCGCTGCGCAGAACCTGCGTTACGGCAAATCCGGCGTTTTGGACGGCCTGTTTGACTTCTTCTTCCCGTTCGTCGATGATGCCGGAAACGATAAACGGCGCGCCGGGCTTGCAGCATGTCCTTGCGAACGGCGCAAGCGCGATAATCACCCCGGCGACGATGTTCGCGGCGACCACGTCGTACTGCCGCAGGATATTCTTTTTAAGCGTTTCATCGGTCAGTACGTCGCCGATGAGGACACGGTAACGCGCGCCGTCCACGCCGTTCATGGCGGCGTTTTCCAGCGCGACGTGTTCGGCGACCGGATCGATGTCCACCGCCACGGCGCTTTTTGCGCCGAGCAGGACCGAAGCTACGGAAAGGATGCCGCTGCCGCAGCCGAGGTCGAGCATTTCATCCCCGGGCGTTACGCATTGTTCGAGCAGTTCCAGGCACATCCGCGTGGTATGGTGAGAGCCGGTACCGAACGCGACGCCGGGATCGAGCCGGAGCGTTACGCGTTCCTCCGGGGCGGGGTCTTCGATCCAGCACGGGGACACGTACAGCCGCTTGCCGATCGAAAGCGGACGGTAATACTGCTTCCAGTTATTTTTCCAGTCCTCGTCGTCCACGCGGGTGACGACCACCGCAAGGGAGCCCATGTCCGCATCGCCCGAAAGCGAGCGAAGGCGTTCTACGGCGCGCTTTGCGTCCGCGACGACCGCTTCGCTTTCCGGTACGTCCGCAACATATGCTTTTACGCAGGGTTCGTCCACGCCGACCGTCTTTGGGTCGGCAAAATCCCAGTATACGGCGCGCTCGTTTAAAAACGCCATGGCGCGCTCGTGGCTTTCCTCAATGCTGACCTGGTCGAGGCCCACGCCCGAAAGCGCGGCGCAAACGCCGTCCAGCCCGTTGTCCGTCGTATAGACGCTGATTTCCAACCATTTCATACGCAACAGTATACCACCCGCGGCGTAAACGGCACAATCCCGCGCGGGCGAAAAGCGGCGGTTGACAAGGCGGGAAAGCTGTGTTTAACTCGAACCGATGCAACCGATCGATCCTTCCGAAAAAACAGCAGAAAACACAAGCCCGGGAAAAACGGATTTTTTCGGGCAGAGCGGCGCAAAAGCACCGCTGTTTCACACGCGCAGACTGTTTCTGTTTGCGGCGGGGCTTGCGGCGGGATTTTTGCTTGGCGACGGGTTTTTATTTACGTACGTACTGCTTGCGGCGGGCGTGCTCCTGCTCGCCGCGTTCGGGGCGAAGGCGGCAAAACGCGCCGCATGGTTTGTGCTCCTTCTCGGCATGGCGGCGGGGTTCCTTCGCATCGGGCTTGCGCAGCCGGTGGACGTTCCAACGGGATATGGCGTGGTAACGGGCATAATCTGCGAATCCCCGGAGCTGACGGACTGGGGAACGTACCGCGTAAACCTGAAAGACACTGCACTGGACGGCCAACCGGTGCCCGGCAGGCTGAAATTCTACGCGGCGTTTTCGCAGCCCCCGGTATACGGACAAACGGTCTCCGCCTATGCAAACGTAGAGGAATCGGATGCGGAATACCGCTCAAACGACCGGTACCGCGGGATCTTTTCGGTTGCGTTTGCAAACGGCACAATCACCGCGGACGGCACACCCAAACGCGACCTTTACGGGCGGCTGCTGGAGCTGCGGGAAATCGTTGCCGAACGCATAGAAGCGCTCTTTCCGGCCGAAGCGGGCGCGGCGAAGGGTATGTTGCTTGGCGACAAGAGCGATTTGGACGAAGAGACGCTTTCCGCGTTCCGGGACACGGGTACGGCGCATTTGCTTGCGGTGTCCGGATTGCATGTTTCCGTGCTGGCGGGCGCGTTTGCGCTGCTGTTTCGCAGGAACGCCTGGGTGCGGCTGTTCGCGGTGGCGGGGTTTTTGCTGCTGTACGCCGCGCTGACTGCGTTTTCCCCGTCGGTCGTGCGCGCGGGCGCGATGATTCTGTTCGTGCTGCTTGCGTTCGCGCTGGACCGGCGGCTCGACCCGGTCAGTTCGCTTTCCGCGGCGTTTATCTTAATTTTGCTTATCAACCCGTATGCGCTCTGGTACGCGGGGTTCCAGCTTTCGTTCTGCGCGGTGTACGGGCTGATTCTCCTTTCGCCGATTCTGCAAAAACCGCTTGCCAGGCTCGGTTCGGCGGCGTCCGGACTGATCTCGGCCAGCGCGGCGGTCGTGGTTGCAACGTTTCCGGCAAGCGTGCTGTTTTTCGGTAAAGCGCAGCTGCTTTCCCTCGTGACGAATCTGTTTGTGCTGCCGATTGCGCCGGCGTTCCTTGTGCCCGCGTTTTTCGGGACGGCGCTGTCGTTTCTGTGGTTCCCGCTTGGCAGCGCCGTGTGCGCGGTTGCGCGTTTTTCGCTGGACGTAATTCTCGCCGTCGCGTCGTTTGGCGGGAGTATGTCCGTTTCGGTCAAAGCGCCGGGGACCGCCGCATACGCGCTGTATTTGCTTACAATCCTGTTTGCATCCCGGCTTTGCCTCCGCGGGAAATGGCAGCGTGCGCGATACGCTGTGTTGTCTGCGGCGCTGACGGCGGTGGTTTGGGTTGCGGGCGGGTAAAAATCAACAAAACAAGGAATACCGTTGAATAGCACAAGGACAAAACCAACGATTTCCACGTATTTGTCCACGCTTTCCACAACGTTATCCCCATTCTGTGGAAAACATGGTGGAACAATATTTTCTAAAGACATATAAAAACGGACACATCCAGAACAAACGTTTGCAAGACGCAGAATCGGTGGTATAATACAGCCTATGGATGGAATGACGTTTTTAAAAAATCTCGCGGACGGCGCGCCGCTTGGCGGCGCGTATTATTTCTGCGGCGAGGACGCATACAGCCTCGACAAGGGCGTGCGCGCCGTGGTTGCCAGAACGAACCCGGATTTGCGGGATATGAACGTGCAGCGGCTGAGAAGCCCTGCGCCGGCAGACGTGATCAACGCGGCGGAGACACTGCCGTTTTTCGACGAAACGCGCGTTGTGGCCGTGCTGGAGTTCGACGCGGACGCTGCGAACGCGCTGGCGGAATATGCGCTGAAAACGCCCGAAACGACGGTGCTGTTGTTTATGCGCGGCGGCAAGGCACCGGCGGGCAATCCGCTGTATAAAGCGCTGGACAAAGCCGGGCGTGCCGTTTCATTCGATCCGCTCACGACGTCCCAGGCGGAGGCCTTTTTACAAAAGCGCGGCAGGGAAAACGGCATTCCGCTTGACCGGGACGCAGGACGGCTGCTCGTGCAGTTCCTGGGCACGGACCTCGGCGCGCTGGAAAACACGCTGCTTCGGCTTGGCGCGTACGTGGGGTTCGGCAATCGCGTTACGCGCGAGACGGTGAAAACCTGCGTAAATCCTTCCTCGGAATACAAGGTTTTTGCCATTATGGACAAGCTTTGGGCAGGCAACAAGCGCGAAGGCCTGGCCGAACTGGCCGGACTGGTGGACGATCCATCGGAAAGCGCGATTGGCCTTGCGACGCTGTTTGAAAGGAACCTGCGCGCCGTCGTGAACGCAAAGCAGCTTTTGCTCGGCGGCAAAACGGAAGCGCAGATTGTTTCGGCGCTTGGCGTTGCGCCGTTTATTGCAAAAAAAGCGATACGCAACGCCAAAAAGCGTTCGCTTAGGCAGCTCACCGCCTCGATGGAAGCGTTCGGCTCCGTCGAATGGCGGCAGAAGCAGGGGGAAGCGAAAGCCGAGGAAGCGTTGGTCCTGGCCTGCGCGCAGAATTTTTGAGTCAGCAAGCATAAAGGAGTTTGACCCATATGATCAAGCATATTATTTTTACCAAGTTTGAAAACCCGCAGGAACAGGCGCCGATCGCCAGCGAGATGCTGCTTTCGCTCAAGGACAAAATCCCGCAGATCGTTTCCATCGAAACCGGCATGGACGTGCTCCACAGCGCGCGCAGCTACGACATGGCGCTGATCGTCACATTCAATACGCTCGACGACCTGAAAATTTACGATCACCACCCTGCGCACGAAGCGGTCCGTGCGTACATCAAAGCACACCGCACCGCAAGCGCGAGCGTGGACTTTACTTTTTAGAAACGGACATGGAAAGGAGCGGCCGGCGTGGTTAAGTATATCGTATTGTTTCGGTTCCGGGACCCGGAGGACTGCCTGCCGGAGGTAATCGAAGCGCTGCACGGCATGGAGGGCAAAATCCCGGAGATCCTTTCGATGGAGACCGGCGCGGATATCTGGCATAACGGCGCGCGCAGTTACGATCTTGCGCTGACGTGCACGTTTGAAAACATGGAAGCCGTCGAAGTCTACGATAAGCATCCCCTGCACCAAAAAGCGCGGGAAATCATCTATCCGCACCGTTTGGACGGCAGGACCGTCGTGTACGAAATACCGGATGAACAATGAACGAGTTTAAAGTCGTATCCGAATATCAACCGGCCGGCGACCAGCCGCAGGCGATCGACCGCCTTGCGGAGGGCGTTCTGCGCGGCGACAAAGCGCAGGTGCTGCTGGGGGTTACCGGCAGCGGCAAAACCTATACCATGGCGAAGGTGATCGAGCGTGTGCAGAAGCCCACGTTGGTCATCGCGCACAACAAAACGCTTGCAGCACAGCTCTGCGCGGAGTTCCGGGAGTTTTTCCCGGACAGCGCGGTGGAGTTTTTTGTAAGCTACTACGATTATTATCAGCCGGAAGCATATATCCCGGCTTCGGACACTTACATCGAAAAAACCGTCGATATCAACGACGAGATCGACCGTCTGCGCTACAGCGCGACCAGCGCGCTTAACGAACGGCGGGACGTGATCATCGTTTCTTCCGTTTCGTGCATCTATGCGCTGGGCGACCCGGAAGAGTATATGCGCATGTCCGTTTCGCTCCGAAAGGGCATGGAGATTGCGCGCGAAGAGGTCGTTAAAAAGCTTGTCGACATCCAGTTTCAGCGCAACGATATCGATTTTTCACGCGGGACGTTCCGTGTGCGCGGGGACGTGCTGGATATCTATCCCGTTTCCAGCGCGGGCACGGCCGTGCGCGTGGAGTTCTTTGGCGACGAGGTCGAGCGCATCATGGACGTCAACGCGCTGACCGGCGAACTGCTCGGTGAACGTTCGCATGTTGCGGTGTTTCCCGCGTCGCACTATGCCACGAGCCGCGAAAAACTGGACGGCGCGATCGACCGCATCTGGGAAGACGCGCTCAAACGCCGCGATGAATTCCGGGCGATGGACCGCCTGATCGAGGCGCAGCGCATTGAGCAGCGCACGCAGTACGACATCGAAATGATGCGCGAAATCGGCTACTGCAGCGGCATCGAAAACTATTCGCGCTATTTCGACGGCAGGGTGCCCGGACAGCCGCCGTTCACGCTAATCGACTATTTCCCCAAGGATTTCCTCCTGTTTGTGGATGAAAGCCACGTGACCATTCCGCAGATCGGCGCGATGTATCGCGGCGATCTTGCACGAAAAACCATGCTGGTGGACTATGGTTTCCGCATTCCGTCCGCATACGACAACCGTCCTCTCCAATTTCCGGAATTCGAGGCGCGTATCCCGCAGATGATCTGCGTTTCTGCAACGCCCGCAAAATATGAGCTGGACAGAGCGGAACAGGTTGTGGAGCAAATAATCCGACCAACAGGACTTATTGACCCGGAAGTGGAGATAAGACCCGTAAAAGGCCAGATAGACGACCTCCTCGGGGAGGTTCGGCTGCAGGCGGAAAAAGGGTACCGTACGCTGGTGACGACGCTGACCAAACGTATGGCTGAGGACTTGACGGAGTACCTCGATGGTATGGGCGTGCGGGTGCGTTATATGCATGCGGACATCGACACCATGGAACGCATGGAAATTGTGCGCGACCTCCGGCTGGGCGATTTTGACGTACTAGTGGGGATAAACTTGCTTAGGGAAGGATTAGATTTGCCTGAAGTGGGGCTTGTTGCAATTCTGGATGCGGACAAGGAAGGATTTCTGCGCTCGTCGACGAGCCTGGTGCAGACCATCGGCCGCGCGGCGCGAAACGTGGAAGGCAAAGTCGTTCTCTATGCGGACACGGTTACGCCGTCGATGCAGTACGCACTGGACGAAACGAGCCGCCGCCGCCGCATTCAGACCGCCTTTAACGAAGAACACAATATTACGCCGCAAAGCATCAAAAAAGCGGTGCGCAGCACGCTCCTGATTACAACAAAAATCGACGGCGATACGGAGGAGTATTCCGCGGAGGAAAAAGAAGCGCGGGTCAAACTGCTCACAGAAGAAATGCGTACTGCCGCACGCGAACTGGAGTTTGAACATGCCGCAAAGCTGCGGGACGAAATCAGGAAGTTGTCCGGCGAGGAGGCGCTCGAGCGCGCCGCAAAACCCAAACCGGGCACCATCGGCGCGAAGCGGCGCAACCGGGGCAGATCGAGAAAATAAGAAAAAGCTTCTTCTCTTGGAAGAGAAGAAGCAAGAGAACTTACAGTTTAGTCTGTCAGAAAAACCTTGGGCTTGTTAAGGGCCTCGGCGTTTTCTTTTGAAAGAAGGGAAACTGGAGAGTTTTCCCGCTTTTTTTATGCGCTTTTGTTATGAAAACGCATCTTTTTATTTTGGGACGTTCGTCGTTCCGGCGTGGAGAAAGATTATCCTTCCGGAGACGGCGAAGGGTCCGGCGTGCTTTCGGCAGCCTGCGTTTCGTCCGGCTGAGGCGTTTCTTCGGCTGCGGGCGTTTCCTCGGCTGCGGGCGTTTCCTCGACGGAAGCCGTGGCGGAGAAAGAAGCCAGCGTCGGCTCGTTCGGATCTTCGATGTACTCATAAATCTTTCTCAGCCCGATATCCGAGTACATATGGCGGTTGAGATCGAATTCCGCGAGCGTGAAGTGCATCGCGTCGCAGGTGGACTCATAATAATAGCCCCACTGGAAGCCCGCGCGGAAGAACGCAAGCTCATAGAGCAGATAGTTGACGATGGACTTGGGGACACGCGCAAACCGCGCAGGATAGCTGCCGTCGTAGGTAAAATCGTAATACTGCAGGCCGTCGTCCGTCGTCTTGACGCCGTTGTAAACAAGGTGGTCGCGAACGTCGTCGCCGATGACCGCATGGTTCTTTTCGGCGTTTTTATTCGGATAAAGGTCGTCGTTAACGTCAATGGCGGTGCCAAGCGTATGATGACTGACATATTGCAGGTTGGACTGAAACCGGGGAACGTAGGTGGCTTCCTTGGAGATCAGTTTTTCCAGCAGCGTGACCCGGCCCGCCGTTTCGTTTCCGTTTCTGGCGTTTACGAGCGTTACGGAAACATACGTGTTTTCAAGATAGTAATTTGCCAGTTCAAAATACGGCAGAGCGTCGGCATGCACGCGCCCGAGGCTGGATTCGACCAGATAACTTTCGCGCCAGTCGGGATCGGTGGAAATGCTGCGCGAGTCGCGCAGCCAGTAGCGGAACAGGAATTTACTGGTATCCCCGCCGAAAAAGACCGAAACTTCGTCATAATTGTCGTCGAACTTATTCCGTGTGAGCACGAACTGTTTGTTGTCGACAATTGTAAAATCGGCGGTGTATAGGACCGTTTCGTCCGGCTGGGCAACGGTGGACGCGGACAGGGTGAAACGATATTGTCCGGTGCGAAGCGTGCTGATGTCAAAAAGGGTATCGAGGCCGGTTCGGCTGCTGTTGTCGGCTTTTGTATCCAGAGAATACCCGTAAACTTCGGCGCTGGACTCAAAGGTAACGGACGCTGTTTTGCCTTTTTTTCCTTCAAGCGATTCTGCGTCGGCGGTAATGCTTAAAAGAGGGCTGTCGGTGTAAACCGAGCCGCGGATATTATACCCGTCTTTGTACTGAAGTTCGTCGCCTTCCTGTATAAGCGGCATTTCCGGATCCGGCTGAAACTGAATTCCCGCCCGGCCGACCGGGGGAGCCCCGCCGCCCGTGGTGCAAGCGAGCATGGCGCGCACGCCCTTCCGCATCCGGTATAAGCTGGATGCGTCGCTTTGCGCCGTGTCCCAGTAGCTGAGAGCGGCGGAATCTTCGCCCGCGCGCAGCAATTTGGCGGCATTTGCGGCGGAGGGCGTTTTCAGCAGATCGTCGTCCGATTCGCCATCGGCGAGACTGAACGCGGGAAGTGCGCAGACGGCGAAAGCAAGCGCAAAGAAAGCGGCGGCCGGCCGCGTCATGCGCAGGAAAAAAAGTTTATAATGCCGTTTACAATCCATAATAAAATATCTTACACGAAATGCGGGAAAAAGAAAAGCGTATTGTTGTCCGGAATGGCCCGGCAAACGAGCGCAATTAGTCGATATTTACGATGCGGATTGCATTGGAATACAGCCCCTGCAGTTCTTCGCGGAACCCCGCGACCAGCGTGCCGCGGTAAACGTCCGTAACGGTGGTGGAGTGGATGACCCGCATGCCGCCCAGATAGATCATGACATGTGAAATGCGCGGCTGGGATTCGCCGAGCAGAAACACCAGATCACCGCGCTCAAGCAGCGGGATGTCCTCCTGGTCGCCGGAAGACTTGCTCACAAGCTGCAACTCAAGCGTCAGATCGCCCATATAAAGCTTTTCCAGATGGCACAGGCCGGATGCGGTCGTCTCTCGGAACTGTTTTATACCGCCGCGCACCTGCGTGACCCCCGCGCGCCGAAGCGCCCAGCCGACCAGCCCAGAGCAATCGTAACTGTCTTCGCCCATGCGGCAGAAATTGTTGTAAGGGGTACCGAGACGGTCGTATGCGGAGGCGATCACGGTTTCGATGAGATGAGATTTTACGTCCGTCACCTCGGTATGGATCCGCCTTGCGGAGTCGAAATACTGCCAGAGCGTGGATGTCGTCAGATTTTCCACAACTTCCACGTTTCCGTTGCTCACCCAAAGCATTTCTCCGTCGCCGAGATACAGCCCGCAGGCGGTGATATAGCCGGAATCGCGCCCGCGGAATACGATTTCGTAGTTTTCGACGACCGCCGTATCGCCTGATCCGTATTCCGAGAAAAACAGCAAATCGCCCCGTTCGAGCGGCTCGTCCGCGGGCACATAGTCCCATTGCGTCTGGTGACCCTCGTAATACACAAGATTGCCCGCGCTGTTCCAAAGTTTGAAGAGCAGCGAGTTATACACGTCCTCACGGTACTCGTGCGGATAGAGTTCCCGGTCCTGTAAATTTTTTTGATAGAACTCGTAATAACCCGGGAGGAAAAACATTCCCTGCCGGGTCAGTGCGTCGATAAGCAATTCCTCCGTGGAGGAAGCCTGCGCCTGACTCTGCGCGTAGTCGATCAGATTTTCCAGATCGAAGGCTTCCGAAGCGGCCGGGACGACGCCCGCGGCAAGGTATTCTTCAAGTTCTTCCGTTGTGACGCTTTTCAGCTGACCGGGCAGCACATACCCGAAATTGCCGTCTTCGGTGCGCACATAATAGTAATCGCGGTATTCGCCGAGGATGCGCACGGCGTGATAGCTTTCCTGCGCGAGCACGTCGCTTTCCTCGTCCGCCGACTTCATCAGCGAGCAGCCGGGACACTGCATCAGGGCGTATCCGGACACGCCGCTCTCCGCCAGACGGCTGTCCCGGGTATCGGAAGCGAGCACGTAGCCCGTGTCGTCGGAAAACGCGGACTGCACCTGATAGAAAAGTTTATCGTTTTCAGACGTAACTTCTGAAAGGACGATCAGCTCGCTGCGGGAACGGTCCGTAACGCGGTTAAGCAGACTGACAGAATCTGCGCTTTTGCTGGGAGACTCATAAAGATCGATTCCGCCGGAAAACGACACGAGCCGGAGTTCTTCCTGGTCCATAAACAGATTGTCGCGCACACGCTGGCCGTAATAGTCCGTTGGTGCAGGCGTCGGCGTCGGTTCCGGCGTCGGGGAAGCGGTCGGCTCGGGCGTATCGGCGAGAAGGTAAATTTCCGCGGTGGCGGATAAAACGGGCGTCGTCTGGGCGGACGGGTCCACCGAACCGGTTGAACCTGTGCATCCGGCGAGAAACAGCGCTAGCAGACAGACGGAGGACAGAAAGATTCGTTTCATTTTTTCTCCAGATACGGCGCCGCGGGAAGACGCGCTCTCATAATCGTTTGCTATTATACACGAACCGCGGCGGAATGGAAAGGCCGGCGGGGACGACACGGTGTATATGCCAAACTTGTTACATCGGGCTGCAAATGCTGTTACATTTACAGAAGGGCATGTATCAAAGAATATATTACTGAATGTGGCAGTGTTTTTCAATGACGAAGCGACATAAAAAACTCGTGAAGAACGAAGCGTTTTCGAGAGCCGGCATATATTACCATATGTCATATAAGAACTTTTCAACGGCTACTATTTGTAGTGTTGCTTTGTTCCATTGCCGACAGTGCCGTAACCGGTGCGAAAAACGAAACACCGCTGAATTCCGGTTCGGGAGCGGTTACATCCTTCTAATTCCAAGGGCGAGTGCAGTCAACATCGCCTTTTGACGTTTATTCCGGAGGCGCATTTACTGCAGGGGACGACGTATCCGCCGTATACCGAACGGTTTTACCGGGCTTGCCGGTTTTCAAGAAGTATTTTTACAATCGATCACGCATATTGACAACGATCAGTTGAAATAAAAAAGCGCATACATGCGCTTTTTTAATGCCGAATCATATGTAACCATTAACGAAAGAACAACATGGCGAGAGCCACACTGTGGTGAACAACTCGCATTATACGACTGAAACAATGGCACTTGCGGAGATGCAAAGCCCTTTTCCCTCGTCGTTCATGCCTTCGGTGGTGGTTGCCTTAACGGACACCGCTTCCGGGGAGACGCAGAGAACCGCCGCGAGATTTTGTGTCATTTGCTCTACATGCGGCGCGAGTTTCGGCCGTTCGGCGATCACGGTCACGTCGGCGTGTCCAACACGAAACCCAGCCTGCTGTACGCGGCGCACCGCGTCGGAGAGCAGCAGCATGCTGTCTGCGTCTTTGTATGCCGGATCGGAATCCGGGTAAAGCCGGCCGATGTCGCCCAGGGACGCCGCGCCGAGCAGCGCGTCGATCAGCGCGTGCACGAGCACGTCTGCATCCGAATGACCAAGCAGACCCTTCTCAAACGGGATATCCACACCGCCGAGTATCAGCTTCCGACCTTCGGCCAGGCGGTGCGTGTCGAACCCGGTGCCGAAGCGCGCGTGTGCCGCCAGCGCAAGCCGCCAGTCTTCTGCCGTCGTGAGTTTTTGGTTTGTGCTTTCCCCGCCGGCAAAAACGAAGCGAGGCGTATATCCGGCGGCGATATAGAGTGAGCAGTCGTCCGTTGCACTGGTCAGATCGCCTTCGTAGGCGCGCTTGATTTCGCTGAAGCGGAACGTCTGCGGCGTCTGCATGCGGATGAGTTTCTCGCGGTCGAGCGGAACGGGCGTTTCGCCGTCAAGCAGCATGGTCGTGTCGGTTGCTTTTGCCGCGACGACGCCGCTGCCGAACCGGCGGGCGCTTGCGATACTCCTGCGGACGGCCTGCGGGGAGACCATACAGCGCGCCGCGTCATGAATGGCTACAATTTCGGTTTCCGTTATGGCGTTCAGTGCGTTTTTCACCGATTCCGCGCGCGTTTCGCCGCCGGAAACGACCGTCTTCGGCACGGGGCAGGGAAGCGACTCGACATAGGAACGGCTGGCTGAGGAAACGGTGAATACGACCGCTTCGACGCCGCCGAGCACGAGCGCTTCGAGCGAGCGTTCGATCGCCGTTTTTCCCGATATAGGCGTTTGCAGTTTGTCGAAGCCCATGCGCGCGCTGCCGCCGGCGCAGAGAAGGATGCCGGTGACCCGCGTCATTTGCCGTCCGCTCCGCCGAGCACGGTATACATGCCCGCCGCGTCCTCTTTGCGGACGCTTTCCTTAAGGCTTTCCACGCGCACGAGGAGATGCCGCCCGCCGAGCAGCAGGTCGAGCGTGTCGCCTTCCTTGACTTCCGCGGAGGGTTTTGCCACCTTGCCGTTGATGCTTACGCGCCCTGCGCCGGCGGCCTCGTTGGCCACGGTGCGGCGCTTGATGATGCGCGATACTTTGAGATATTTATCCAGCCGCATAATGTGCATGCTTCCTTTCACAGGGGTTCGCTTTTGAAACGAACAAATTACACAAAACATGTTACGGTGAGAAACATGCGTTTGTCAAGGTTGACACGGGCAGGCAAACGTTGTATCCTGTCTCTTGTCACGGGGGCGTCCGGCGTTTACCGTCCGGTCTGAGAAGTACCCTTGGAACCTGTTGGGTCATGCCATCGAAGGAAAGTGATACATAGGGTAGCTTCTTTTTGATGGTCGTCCGATGGGCGGCTATTTTTTGTTGGGAAAAGGAGAAAACAAATGGGATTCAAACTGTTTCACAAGCTCGCCTCGCTCGAGGGAATCGACCTGATCATGTTCATCGTTGTCGGGCTGGTCTTTGTTGGCCTGCTCCTTGCGGTGCTGATCTATCGCAAAAAAGCAAAGACGGAACCGGCGGAGGGCGAAATCGCCGCGCCCAAACAGCTGAGCCGCACGCAGAAAATGGTATACGGCGCGTTGAGCATCACGCTTGCGTTCATCCTGAGCTATTTTAAGCTGTTTTCGCTTCCGTTCGGCGGGACGATCACGCTGCTTTCCATGCTGCCGATCTTTGCTTACGCGGCGTATTTCGGACCGGCGTACGGCTTTACGGCGGCGTTTGCGTTTTCGCTGCTGCAGGTGGTGCAGGGCGCGTATATCGTGCACCCCGTGCAGTTCGTCCTCGACTATTTTGTGGCGTTTACCTGCCTCGGCATCGCGAGTTTTTTCCCGAAAAACCTGCCGCTCGGCTCGGCGGTCGCGGGGCTTGCGCGCATGCTGACCTCCACGGTTTCCGGCGCGATCTTCTTTAAGGACGCGGGCTTTTCCTACGGGTTTGCAAATCCATGGGTGTATTCGCTGATTTACAACGGCCTGACCATCGGCGTGGACACCGTGCTCTGCGTGATCGTCGCCGCGCTGCCGCCGGTGCAGCGGCTCTTTGAGCGCACGTTCCGGCAAAGTTGAAAAACGACGATAAAAGCGCGCCGGAAGGCGCGCTTTTTGTGTGATGAAGAAGTTTTCTTATGCTGGGGATTTTCTCCTGCACTCCATCCAAGGGACGCGTTTCTTGGGAATCCTGATTTTATAGGATGCTTGCAAAAAAACGGGTTCTTAGGGTCGTTAGTACCCTAGGCGGCGGCTTGGAGGCTGAGCCGTCTTAAGCTCATTTGCGTTTTACGACCGTCACCCGCGGGTTCAGCCCGCCCGCTTCGGTGCGGGTTTCGCTTACGACGGCCAGCCGCGGTTCACGCCGGAGGCAATCGGCCAGCAGTCGGTGCTCCATGGTGTACAGCGCGGCAACACCGTCTTCGGAGAGCAGGCTTGGCAGCATGCGCACGAACCCCCGGTAAAGCGGCTCGTTGGATGCGTGCGTGCCGACGCGGTTGCCGAACGGCATGTTGGTTAAAACGAGGTCGAACGGTTCGCGCGGCGTAAATTTCAGAATATCCTTGCGGATAAAGCGCGCGCTGCTTTTTGCGGCGCGTGCGTTGATGCGTGCGGCTTCGAGCGCATGTTCGGAAACGTCCACGCCGATCAGCGCTGTGTTTTTTGCCGCGTGCTCCAGTTCAAACAACAGCGTCCCGCTGCCGCAGAACGGATCGAGCGCACGTACGCGCTCCGCCGAGACGAATGAAAGCGCATACCGCGCGAGGCAGGCCGCCGTTGCGGGATGGATGGACGCGGGCAGCGACTTTTTCCGGTAGGCAAAGCGCGTGTCCGGCACGCTGCAGGGTCGCACGAATACGTCGCAGACGTTCCCGCGGCAAACGACGCGCAGTTCGTCGGCGTAGCGCGACGGGTTGTCCCCGCCGCCGAGCGCGCCGGAAACGGCGCGGATGAACGCCGCGCGGTCACCGCTGTAGCCGCGCAGTTCCACACGGTACGGGCGTTCGAGCAGATCGGATGCGGCCGATGCGATTTTTTTTGCGTCCGCCGGGAGCGATTCTGCAACGGGAAGTAAAACCTCCGCGGCGCAGCGCACGGCATAGAGCGGCGTTAGATTGTTTGTGTGCAGCAGCGCGCCGCCAGGACAAGGCGCAGCGGCCAATCCGCTCGCGGCAAGTTCCTTTTGCAGCGTCTCTGCAAAGCCTTCCGGCGCGGTGAGCAGCACGTTCGCAGGGTGCGGCAATGCATGGCGCACGGGAAGCGGTTTGCCGCGTTCCAGCGCGGCGCGCGCCTTTTCCAGAGCGGATTGGATTTCCCGCACATGCTTTTCCTCGGTTTCGTCCTTTGGGGCAGGCGTTTTATACCCCGCAAGCGCCGATTCGGCGGTTTTGCCGCCGATACTGCCAAGTGCGAGCAAAACCGAAGGGACGACAAAGAGTGTTTCCTCATTTTGCAGCGCCCGCAAAAGCGCGTCCGCGTCCGCCGGACGCTCCAGCGCGCCGAGCAGTCGAGCGGCGTTTTTGCGCGCCTTCGGATCGCCGGATTCCAGCGCGGCGTAAACCGGCGAACGGTCGAATAGCAGGCGGTCGATCGTTTCCTGTGCGGCCCGTTTTTTTGCATGCGCGCTCAACTCGGAGAGCGCGCGGACCGGCTCGGACGAAATGGCTCGCACCAAACTGCGCAGTTCGGATTCTGTTTTGAAAGATTGCTCAGGCATGGCCGACCGCGCTTCTGATGATTTCGAGGATGGCCGCCGTTCCGTCGGACCGCGTGTCCTCGCGCATGGCGGCGGCGTAACGTGCGCGGTTACGATAGACCTCGTCAATGGCGAAAACGAGCGTTTCCGGCGTCGCGGTGTCCTGATCGAGCATGTGTGCATAGCCTTTTTTGTGGAAGTACGCCGCGTTGAGGAGCTGGTCGCCGCGGGTGGACGCTTTGGAAAGCGGCACCAGCACGGAGGGCTTGTTGAGCGCAAGCAGTTCGAACACGGTGTTCGCGCCCGCGCGGGAGAGCACGACGTCCGCCAGCGCGAGCAAATCCGGCAGTTCGCGGTCGATGTATTCATACTGTGTATAACCGCAGGAAACGCAGCTGCAGTCTTCCTTGCCGCGCCCGCAGAGATGGATGACGTCGTAGGTTTCGTTGAGCCGCGGGAGCGCCTCGCGCAGCAGTTCGTTGAGCCGCTGTGCACCAAGGCTGCCGCCCATCACCATGAGCACCGGCTTTGCGCCGGTATAGCCGGTGAACGCAAGCGCACGCTCCCGGCTGCCTTCATAAAGCGCCGGGCGGATCGGCGTGCCCGTAAACACGCCCTTTTGATGCGGCACATGCACAAGCGTGTCCTCAAACGAAACGCAGATGCGGTCCGTAAACCGGCTGGCAATGCGATTGCTCAGCCCCGGCGAAAAATCCGATTCGTGCGCCACGACGGGGATATTGCCCGCGCCGATTACGACGGGAACGGAAACGAAACCCCCTTTGCTGAACACAACGTCCGGCCGGATGGTTTTGATGATGCGGCGGGCCTGAAAGCAGCCTTTGAGGACCCGGAACGGGTCGATGAAATTCTGCCAGGAAAAATAGCGCCGGAGCTTGCCGGTTGCGATTGCATGGTAAGTTACGCCGTCGATCATGCCGATCAGGTCTTTTTCCATGCCGGTTTCGGAGCCGATGTAATGCACGTCCCAGCCTTCGGAAAGAAGTTTCTGCATGAGCGCTATATTGGGGGTTACGTGACCCGCCGTGCCGCCGCCGGTGAACACGATGCGGTTGGTATGCGGCGTTATTTTGGTTTCCTGTTTCATTCGGAATTCTCCTTGAAAAACGCACGACCGGCGTGACCCGATCGTGCGTAAAGTCCGTTTCACAAATTAGTTTATGTCTTTCGACGCATTTTGTCTAGTTGGTTCAGCCTTCCGTATCGTTGAGCGTGTCGTCCTTGAGCATTGCGCGCGCGATATCGATTTTCATCTGCGACCATTCGTCTCCAAGCGGCAGGCTGACTTCCAGCATGACGCAGACCAGGCGTGCATTTTCTTCGGTGACCGGTTCGCCGTCCTCATTGTCCCGCCAGCAGATGAACCAGGCGAGCTCCTTCGTTTTATCGTTATCGAGCTCGGCGGTGCCGGTCTTGCCGGCCATCGTGTAACCGAGCGTGAGCGGACCTTTTGTAATAAAGCTTTTGGCGAGCCAGCGCGCGGTACCGGTTCTTTCGCAGACCTGAAGCAGTGCCGAATGCAGCGCGTCAACGGTGGACTGCTGCAGAATCTGGCGATAAACCTCCGGCGTGCGTTGTTCAATGAGTGTATAATCCGTGTCGTCGGCATGCCAGATGGAGTCCACGATGTAGGGCTGCATAATCACGCCGTCGTTGGCATATGCCGAAGCATAGCAGGCCATCTGCAGCGGCGACATCAGAATTTCACCCTGCCCATATCCGGTGACGGCCAGATCGTAATCGTTAAGCGGATCGTTTTCGGCCCGATCGTTATACAGCTGCGGCTGGCTGACGTCCAGACCGTAGAGCATCTTGCTGAGCTTCAGATGCACGCCTTCGACTTCGGACCAGTTGCCGTCTTCGTCCTGCTGCCAGATGGTTTCGCCGCCCTCGGCAAGGTTCAGCCATGCGACGCCTTCTTCGTCCGAAGAATCGGTTTCCCAATAGATGCGGGGGTTGGTGCCTTCCGCCTCCAGCTGTATCGCCGTGTTCCAGCCGATGCTGTCCATAAACGCGGAAAACTTTGTCCAGCCCATGCGCATTGCGGAGTAGGCGAAGAAGAGGTTATCCGATGAAATGATGGAATTGATCATGTTCATCGGCGACGGCCGGCTGTCGCTGTGCGTACGCACCAGATAGTGGTCCTGACTCTGGTCGTACCAGGATTCCGTGCTGGAGCGCTCCTGCAGATTGTTCAGGAATGTTTCCGAAGGGAACCATTTGTCCTGATCGACAATTTCTTCCGAAGCGGGGAACACGTCGTTGACGGTCATGGTGTTCGTTTCCAACAGAGCCGCGCTGGTCATGAGTTTGAACACGGAACCCGGCGTATACAGACCTTGGGTGGCACGGTTGTAAAGCGGGATATTGACCGTATCGTTCTGCATGGCTTCCCATTCTTCGAGCGGAATGCCTCGAGAAAGATCGTTGAGGTCGAATCCCGGCCAGGAGGTCATGGCTTGAATCGCGCCGGTTTTGGGGTTGAGGACGATGACGCAGCCGTGGATGGAATCGTCATAGACCGTGGTGTCCACAACGTCCTCCAGGCGTTCCTGCAGTTCCGGGATGATGGTCAGATGCAGATCGTAGCCGTCAACCGCATCCGTGCTGTAGAGCATGCCGCGGCTGCCGCCTTCCGCCGTCTGAATATAGGTAAAGCGCCCGTTTGTACCGAGGAGCTCGTCTTCGTAAAGCAGCTCGAGACCATATTTGCCGATGTAGCTGTCGCCGTTATAACGCGTGTCCGTGGTGTAAAACCGGTCGTTTTCCTCGTCGTAGCGGATGTCGCCATAAGCTTCGTAGTTAATCTTTTCCTTTTTGGAAATGATACCCGCATACCCGATGATGTGGCACAGGGAATCGCCATACGGATAATATCGCAGCGTGCCGTAGTTGGCCGTGTCGATGGCGATGCCCTCGATGGCGAGCAGACGGGTTTTCAAGTCCATCGTCGCCTCGTCCGGATAAAACGTTTTCAATTTACAAAAGTCGTTTCGCTGTTTGGTCAGCGCTTCGCGTACGGCGTCCTCGTCCATTTCCATTTCGGGGACGGCAGCAACTTCGCGGATGAACTCTTCTTCGTCCGGAATCGTCGAAGGCACGCAGAACACCGTGATGGCGTTTACGTTTTGCGCGTATGCTTCGCCGCTGCAGAGTATCTCGCCGCGGTCGGCCTGCAAAACGCCGACGCGGAGGCTGTCGCCCCACTCCATATCCGGGAAGATCAAACTCGGCGACCAGTCGATGGTCCAGCGGTGCTCGATGCGGTTGGCCTCTATGGTAAAGCTGTAGGTGAGGTCTTCGCCCGCGCGTTCACTGTGGTAAGTAAGTTCATAGGTGACGCGCGCGTAGATTTCACCGTCGAGCACGTCGGTAACGTTGTAGTCGATGCCGGTAAGTTCGAGTTCGTCGAAAATACTTTGATATTTTTCGATAAAACCAACTTTGGTGATAGTGGTCTCTATTTCGTCTTCAGTTGCAGCGTCCTCATCGTCCGGCGCAGGCGTCGGCGTTGCGTTGGGGTCGGGCGTCGGGGTCGGCGTGGCATCGGGATCAGGCGTTGCATCGGAATCCGGCGTGGCCTCCGCTTCGTCCGTGGCTTCGGCCGTCGGCTCGGCGGATTCGTCCGGCGCGGGGGTCGCCGCGTCGTCCCGCTGGTCGGCGGGCAGTTCGTCTTCGTCCGGCAGGCTGCTGTCCGCCGTGCTCTCCGCAGACACGGTCGGTTCCGGTGTGGCTTCGATTACGGGGTATTCGCCCGTTTCGGGATCGGGCGTCATGCCGTTGACCATCACGCCTTCGGGCGTTGGGGTCGGGGTTTCCTCCGCTTCGGGCGTTGGCGTTCCGTCTTCCGGCACAGGCGTTTCGGCCTCCGGCGTGGCAGTGGCGTCCGCTTTGTCCAAGCCGAACACTTCGCGCCAGATCTTGCGGTTTTCTTCCTTCTCTGCGGCCTCCTCTTCGAGCCGCGCTTCCCGCTCTTCGTCCGTCTCCGGCGCTTTTATGCTGTCGGCGAGCATCTCATACGCTTTGTCGTATGTGCCGTCGCAGATATAATCCAAAAATCGATAGCAATATTCGCTGCCGCGCGTAACGATGGAGCAGCCCCCGCTCAGAATCGTTACGCCCAGCGACGCGATGACCAATATAATTGCGATGAATCGTTTCATTCTTTCTCTTTCTATGCCCTGGTGATTTACCCCCCGGTAAAGCAATGATATTATACCAAATGCGTCGCTTTGGGGAAGCAAAACCGAAAAAAGTTAATATTCCTGCCACGATTCGCGCCGGCAAACCCCGCAAAAACCGAATCGGGCTGTTTTTGGATTGTATCGCGAGAAGAAACATCCGTCGGTTTTTGCGGCGGAAAACCGAAAGGGCAAAGTCAGCCCAGCGGGTCTTTTTGCAGGCCTGTAAGGCCGATACTGCGTTCGTAAAGACGGGCGGCTTTCTGCAGGTCGCGGGATGCTTCGCTCGACGGTTCGATATGGCAGCGATAAAAATATTCGCCGCTGACTGAAGAAACGGCGGGATTGCAGGCGAGATACACGCTGGTTTGCGCGCCTTCCTCGCAGGAAAGGAAGAACAGCCGCATCAGCGCGGCGATCCAGCGAAACGCGCCGTTTTTGCGGTTGACTACGATGTCGCTTGCAACGATGCCGGGATGCACGGCGTTGATGGTGACCCGGCTGCCTTTTTTGCGGAGCTTTTCCGCCAGAATGCGCGTAAAGAGCAGGTTGCAGAGCTTGCTTTGCCCGTAGGCGAGAAAGCGGTTGTAGCCGCGGGTAAAATTCAGGTCGTCGAAGCGCACGTCCGTCCATGCGTGTGCCAGGCTGCTCATCATCACGACGCGTCCCTGCCCGGCGCGCTCCAAAACCGGCAGTAGCAAAAGCGTCAGCAGAAAGTGCCCGAGGTAGTTCACGCCGAAGCACAGTTCAAATCCCTGTCTGGTTTCGCCTCGTCTGTGCGGCAGAACGCCCGCGTTGTTGACAAGCGCGTCCAGATGATCATATTTTGCGCAAAACGCGGCGGCGAATGCCCGGACGCTCTCCAAATCCGCCAGGTCGAGATGCATAAGCTCCACACTGCGGTTTTTTACGCAGCGCAAATCGCAGAGCGCGGCTTCCCCGCGCTCCCTGCAGCGGCATGCAAGGATTACCTGCGCACCCTTGTCCGCAATCGCCGCGGCGGTCGCCTTCCCGATGCCGGCGTTCGCGCCCGTGACGATGACGATCTTCCCCTCCATCGAACCATCCATGGCAAGAAGTATATAGAAAACCGGCCTTCCTGACAAGACGGGGCCGCCGCGTGCGTTTTGCCGGAAAACACGCTTGTCAGAAGGGCGGATGCGTCGCTATACTGAATACGAGACCGGAGGCGTGTTTTTTTGCACCGCCCGGCAAACGGAGGATTTGACATGTTTTTAGCCGATGGATGGAGAGACTTTCGCGTGCTGGACGCGGGAAATGGCATGAAGCTGGAGCGCTGGAAGGGCGTGACCCTCCTGCGTCCCGACCCGCAGGCGGTCTGGCCGATGGACGAATGCGAAGCGGACGCGCTGTATGTCCGCTCGGACACGGGCGGCGGGCACTGGGAATACCAAAAAGAACTTCCGCAGAGCTGGAATATTTCTTACCGCGATCTGACGTTCGTCGTCCGGCCGACCGGATTCAAGCACACGGGCCTTTTCCCGGAGCAGGCGGTCAACTGGGACTGGATGCGCGAGCGCCTCGAAGGCTGGAAAAAACTGCACGACCGCACGCCGAAGGTACTCAATCTTTTTGCCTATACCGGCGGCGCGAGCGTGGCCTGCGCGGCAGCGGGCGCGGAGGTCGTGCATGTCGACGCGGCGAAAGGCATGGTTGCCTGGGCGAAACAAAACGCCGAGGCCAGCGGACTGAAAGACGCGTTTGTACGGTATATCGTTGACGACTGCGTCAAGTTTGTAAAGCGGGAGCAGCGCCGCGGCAACCGCTATGACGGAATTGTAATGGACCCGCCGAGCTACGGACGCGGACCGACCGGCGAGCTTTGGAAAATTGAAAACAATCTGTATCCGCTGGTGGCGGACTGCGCGGCGCTTTTGAGCGACAGCCCTGCGTTTTTTCTGATTAACTCCTATACGACGGGGCTTGCGGCAAGCGTGCTGAAAAACGTCCTCCGCGTCGCCCTGCCGGAAGGAACGGTCGCTGCGGACGAAGTCGGCCTGCCGATCGAGCGGGACGGGCTTACGCTGCCGTGCGGCGCAAGCGGGCGCTGGACGCCGAAAGGAATGTGAACGGATGGAAGAACACATCGGCGCCGGCAAACGCCGCCGTGACGAACAAACGCCGGACGGCATCCGCATCCTGTATGAAGACAATCATTTGCTGGTGGTCGAAAAGCCGGCGAACCTGCCCGTGCAGGCGGACGCTTCCGGGGACACGGACCTGCTGTCGCTGCTGAAAAAATACATACGCGAGCGGTACAAAAAGCCGGGGGAAGCATATTTGGGACTTGTACACCGGCTCGACCGGCCGGTCGGCGGAGCGATGGTGTTTGCCAAAACCAGCAAGGCCGCCGCTCGCCTGAGCGCGCAGTTTCGTTCGCATGAAGCAAAGAAGCGCTATTGTGCGATCGTTTCCGGCGAGCCAAAATCCGGCGAGACGCTGACGGACTGGCTGATGAAGGATGAAACGACGTTTTCATCCCGTGTCGTGCCGGCGGAAACAACCGGCGCGAAGGAAGCGCGGCTGCGCTATAGTCTGCTCGGAGAAGGGAGCGGCAAAGCGCTGCTGGATGTTGAACTGCTCACGGGCAGGCCGCACCAAATCCGCGTGCAGCTGCAAAACGCCGGGCTGCCGATTGAAGGCGATCAGCGGTATAATCCTGCGGCGCAGGCGGGAACGCAAATTCGCCTCTGGGCGTATGCGCTGACGATCACGCATCCCACGCTGAAGGAGCAGATGACGTTTTTTTCCGCGCCGCCCTGGGACGGCGAAGGCGCGTTTACCGCGCAGGTGCAGTTGCTGCCCGCGTTTTCCGTTTGCAGAGGCGTTTATTTGAATGAAGAATGCGTTGTTGTCGATAAAAATGCCGGAGCGGAAACGGAAGGCGAACTGCTCGGGGAACTGGAGTCGCTGTTTGAAGTCGTGTATCCCGTGCACCGGCTGGACGCGAACACGGAGGGGATTGTGCTGTTTGCGCGCACGCAGGAGGCCGCCGCACGGTACGAAACGCTGTTTTACCGGCACGAACTCCGGAAAATCTATCATGCGGTCGTGCGCGGCGTGCCGCAGGAGCGGGGCAGTTTCGTCCACTGGCTGAAAAAGGACGCGGACGAATCGTTCATGACCGTTTGCCGGCAAGGCGAACCCGGCGCGCAGCGGGCGGAACTGAACTACCGCGTGCTGAAAAGCGGCGGCGGAAAAAGCCTTCTGGAAATCGAACTGCTGACCGGACGCACGCACCAAATTCGCGTGCAGATGGCACAGGCCGGTTATCCCGTGCTGGGCGACGACAAATACGGCGACCGCGCGTTCAACAAGGAAAACCGCCGCAGGACGCAGGCTCTGCTGGCCAAACGGCTGGAGATTGGCGGGCGGACGTTCGAAAGCCTGCGGGAACTGGAACTGTAGCGCTTAAAAACGAGCGCAAAGAGGGAAAAATGGAACAGCACGAACGAACGGTCCGGCTCATCGGGCCGGATGCGCTGCAAAAACTGCAAAACAGCATCGTGGCCGTGGCCGGGCTCGGCGGCGTGGGCGGGCACTGCGCAGAGGCGCTGGCGCGCGCGGGCGTTGGGAAACTGCATTTGGTCGACAGCGACACCGTCAACATTACGAATTTAAACCGGCAGTTCGTCGCGACGAAACATACGCTGGGCTGGAAGAAGACGGACGCGATGCAGGAGCGTCTTTCGGACGTGAGCGACTGTGTTGTGACGTGCAGCGACGCGTTTATCACGCCGGAAACGGTATCGGCCGCTCTGCCGGAAAACGCGGATTTCGTTGTGGATGCAATCGACACGCTCTCCGGCAAGCTCGCGCTGGTGCAGTTTGCTTTTGCGCGCGGTATTCCGATTATCTGCTCGATGGGCGCGGGCAACCGGCTTGACCCGTCCCGCTTTTCGGTGAAGGACGTGTTTGAAACCAGCGGGGACCCGCTTGCGCGCAGGATGCGGCAGGAACTGCGTAAGCTGGGGGTAACGGCTCTGCCGGTCGTGGTTTCGGACGAGCCGCCGCACGTGGAAAAAGGACAGACGCTGATCGGCTCGCTTGCGCCGGTGACCGCCAGCGCAGGGCTTTGCCTTGCGGGGTACGTAATCCGCGAACTGATTGGCCAGAAATAAACAACGGTCCGGCGCCTGTGTGCCGGACCATTGTTTTACGCTGTGGAAGCGAACTAGTCTTCGTAGAGCTCGTAGAGGTTGAATCCGCAGTACGGGCAGGTGTCCCTTGCGGCGGAATACCGCCTTCCGCATTCCGGACAGACGATGCTGTTTTTTTCCGTCAGGTGCTTCGGATCCGGCACGCGCGGCAGCTTCGGCGCCGCGGGCCGCGGATGGCGCGCCGTTTCGTCCGGAAACGGATAGCCGCAGTGCGGACAGATTTGCGTGCCGTGTGCAACCATATTGCCGCAGCGCGGACAAGGAACGTCCGGCTTGCCGGCTGCGCGTTCGCCCGGTTCCTCCTGCTGCGGTTGGGGTTCGTCGTCCGTCGGATGATAGCCGCAGTACGGGCAGGTTGCAAGCCCGCCGGGGATGCGTCTGCCGCATTTGGGGCAATTGTGCTCCTCGTCTGCGGCCGGTGCGGCTTCCCTTGGCGGCGGCGCTTCCCAGTGCGTCTGTTTTTCCGGTTCGGGCGGCATTTCCAACGGGTCGCCGGGGAAATAGCCGCAGTGCGGGCAGGTGGACAAAAACTCCGGTATCTTTTTACCACAGCGCGGACAAACGTCCTTTTTTTCCGGCGGTTCCGGCGCAGGTTCCGGTTCGGCGGGAACGGCATCTTCCAAAATGGTTTCTTCTTCGGGTTCGGCGGGAATGGCTTCTTCCGGCTCCTGCGCAAGGTCGTCGTCATCCTCGCCGTCATCGTCGTCAAAGAGGCTCGGCGTGCTCATGTCAAACCCGCAGCGCGGGCAAATCAGCGTGCCGGGCTTAAGGCGCTTGCCGCAGTCCGGGCATTCGACGCGGCCGGACGGGTCCGGCTTGCGCTCCGGTTTTTCCACTTTGGCGGGTTTTGCTTTTTGCGGTTTGGGTTTTTCCGCGTAAACGGGCAGCGGTTCGGAGCGGAGTTTAATTGCCTTTTGCAGGCCCGCTACGCCAAAGAGGATGACGCCGCCGCGGAACATGAGTTCGCGGACAAGCTGGAAGGAGGTATAACTCTTCCTTAGAACCAGCGCAACGATCAGCGTGGCAATGACGGAAAGCACGGTTGCGCCGATGGAATCGTATAAAAGCGCCGCATCCTGCGGCGGATCCTGCAGACGGTCGGAAAGCTGCAGCAAAACGGAAGGCACGACCAGCGCCGCGGCGAGGGAAAGGAAGTCCAGCAGGTAAACGAACTCAAAAAAAAGAATCATCTCAACAAAATAGCTGATCGCCTGGATCAGGCCCCAGGCAATAAACAGCAAGTTGAGCAGCAGGTAAAAGTTACCGCGGCGCAGACGGAGTTTCTTCCGGCGGTACTGTACCAGCAAAACGAACGTTACCGTTATCACGGCCAGCACGAGCGCGGAGCCGAGGATGCCGAAGAACGTGAAGTTTTCCGGCGGCGCCTGTCCGAGCTTGTTGCGGTTATAGGCGTCCGCAAAGAGCTGTAAAAAGTTGAACACGCGCGCAATAAAAAACAAAAGTGTACCGTAGAAAACCGCGTGGCTCGTTACATAGCTGGCGGATTGGTACACTTTTCTGGGTTTTACGCGCCGTTCCATAGGGGTATGATAGCATATGCGCGCCTTGCCATGCAACACGGCGGACGGTATAATCAAGCTGCGGGCGCGGCTGAACGCAAACGGAAAAAAACGCCGCTGCAAAGCGCCCAATTCGCAGGAAGGAAACACACTTGCCGATGGATGCGCAGTCGATTTACAGCGCCTGGTGCGCCGAACCTACGCTGGACGCCGCCACAAAGGCGGAATTGCTCTCGATCCGGGACGACCCAAGCGAAATCGAGGACCGTTTTTACCGCGAACTGGAGTTTGGGACGGCGGGCCTGCGCGGCGTGCTTGGCGCGGGAACGAACCGTATGAACGACTATGTCGTGCGGCGTGCAACACAGGGACTGGCGGACTATCTGGCGAGCGTCCCCGGCGCGCGCGAACGCGGGGTGTGCATTGCTTACGATTCCCGCCTGCATTCGGACGAGTTTGCAAAACAGGCCGCCTGCGTGCTTGCGGGCAACGGCGTGAAAACATATCTTTTTACAACGCTGCACTCCGTGCCGCAGCTTTCCTACGCGGTGCGGCATTTGGGCTGCATGGCGGGCGTGGTGATTACCGCGTCGCACAATCCGAAGCAATATAACGGATATAAGGTCTATTGGGCGTACGGCGGGCAGGTTGCGCCCGAGCAGGCGGCCGCAATTTTTGAAAAGATTCAGGCGGTCGGCATGTTTGCCGCCGTTGTGTGTGATTTTGATCAGGCCGTGCTGGAAGAACGCATCGTCCTTGTTGGAAAAGAAGAGGACGAAGCGTACTATGCCGCGACCGCCGCGCTGCTGCTCGAAAAGGAACTGGTGCGTCAAAACGGCGGCAGCCTGCCGATTGTTTATACGCCGCTGCACGGCACGGGCGCCGTGCCTGTCAAGGAGCTTCTGCACCGCGTGGGGCTGACCAACGTGACGATGGTGCCGCAGCAGGCCGCGCCGGACGGGACGTTTCCAACCGTTACCGCGCCAAACCCGGAAGACCCGGACGCATTCCGGCTGGCGATTGCGCTCGCGGAAAAGACGCGCGCACGCGTCTGCCTCGCAACCGACCCGGATGCGGACCGCCTCGGCGTTGCGGTTAAAACCGCAAATGACGAATGGGTCACGCTTACCGGCAACCAAATCGGCTGTATTCTGCTTGAGCATGTCCTTTCCACGCTCGACGCGCAGGGCAAACTGCCGGACAACGGCGTTGTGATCAAATCCATCGTGTCCACGCGCCTTGCGGACGCAATCTGCCGGGCGTATGGCGTGGAGCTGGAAAACGTGCTCACCGGGTTCCGGTTTATCGGTGAAAAGGTGGACGAATATCAGACCAGCGGAGAAAAAAAGTTCCTGTTCGGTTTTGAAGAAAGTTTCGGCTATTTAATCGGCGGGCTTGCACGCGACAAGGACGCAATCTGCGCCGCGATGTTCGCGGCCGAAGCCTGCATCGCCTATGCAAAGCGCGGCATGACGCTCTCCGACGCGCTGAACGAAATATACGCCAAATACGGCCATTACGCCGAGCGCGTCAAAGCCTACACGCTTGAAGGCAAGGAAGGAATGGAAAAAATTTCCGCCTGCATGCGCGCGCTGCGTGCCGACCGGCGGACATCGTTCGCCGGCACGCCAGCGGCGGTCTGTGAGGACTATCTTTCAGGGAAGCGCACGTTTGTCGGCGGCGAGACCGAAAAAATCACGCTGCCGGAATCCAATGTGCTCAAATGGATTTTGACCGACGATTCCTGGATTGTCGTCCGCCCCAGCGGCACCGAACCCAAACTCAAGGTGTATATCGGTGCGCGTGCGGAGAATCAAGCGGCGGTTGAGTCCGTGCTCACGGCGCTGCTTTCGGACGTGGACGCGCTGCTGACGCGGCATCTTTTTGCATAATTCCGGCAAAAAGAGGGTTATGGCGTAAAGTGTTTACGAAAACCGGTTCAACCGGCGGAGGTTAGCACGATGGACATGCGGAGAAAAGCGGCATTGCGGGCCGCTTTTTTCGGTTGAGCCGGATTCAACGAATGATTGAGCCGTTTTTTCAAAACTCAAGCAACACTCGCTGTTCTCTTCCGCCGCGGATTGATACCATTATGGCAGAGAACAGGAAAGGCGGGTGAGCGGACATGAAAATCCGGCTGTTCCGAAAACCGGACGAAAAAGAAAAAGCCGACCGGATCGAGCGCGCATACCGCGCGATGCTTGCTGAAAAAGAAATGGAACAAAAGAAACAATGCTGGTTCTGCATGCGCACGCAGACGCCGGACTTATGAAAGGAGCGCTGAACGATGTTTGACGCCATGGAAATCGGCAGGCGAATTTCGCGCCTGCGCAAAGAAAAGGACATGACGCAGCCTGCGCTGGCGGACAAAATGGGGGTGAGCTTCCAGGCGGTTTCCAACTGGGAGCGCGGCGCTTCCATGCCGGATATCGGCAAACTGCCGGAATTGGCGGAAATCCTCGGGGTGAGCGTGGACGAGCTGCTGGGCGGCGGGCGCGGCGGCGAACTTGTCAAGCGCGTGCTGGACGGCTCTGCAGAAGCGTTTGTGGAGGAAGCGAACGTGACGTTTGAGGACGCGGGGGAAGCCGCGCCCGTGCTCAAACCGAAACAGGTGACGCGCATCGTTCGCGCAATCGAACAAAAAAGAGAAAGGCGGGAAAAGGAAAGCGGCACAGGCGACGGCGAAAAGAAATTCAGCGTCAAAAGCCTTGCGGCCATCGCCCCGTTTCTCGACGAAGACTATCTCGACGAACTCGCCATGCGGCTTGAGCCGGAAACGAGCATTGGGGAGCTTGTCTCCATCGCACCGTTCCTTTCGGAAAAAGCGTTGGACCGGCTTGCCGAGCGCTCGACGGTACGAGGTGCAAATATCGGTGAACTTGCGTCCATTGCGCCGTTCCTTTCCGAGGACGCGATCGACAAATTCGCCCTCAAAGCGCTCGATCAGAACGTTCGCGTCGGTCAGCTCGCGTCCATCGCGCCGTTTCTTTCCGAAAAAGCACTTGGAGAAATAGCGACAAGGGCGATGCAAAGCGGCGGCAGCATTTCGGAACTGGCCGCGTTGGCGCCGTTTCTGGAAGGCAAACAGCTCGACAGTATCGTTACGGATGCAATTCAGGCCGGAAAGCCGATCGGTGAAATTGCCGCTTTGTTTCCGTTCCTTTCACAGAAGGCGCTCCGCGCGCTCGTGGAGGCGGCAATCGCGGGCGGGGACACCGGCGTTTTGACAAAACTCGGGAAATTCCTTTAAAACACAACACGGCGCCGCCAAACGCAATGGCGCGGCGCTGAATCGACGGCCCTCCTATGAAAACGCGCCGAAAGGCGCGTTTTCAGCTTGTCAAAAAAGTCTCTGGGATTGTTAAGGGCCGCAGCCTTTAACCCATTTTTCCGGCTGCGCCGGTTTAACCGGCGTAATGGATCGCCCGTTTCGGGCGGCTTCTCTGTGCTCTTTGCCGCCCGGGAACCCGAAGGGCGAGAGGCGAAGAGCGGTTATCCCGTCAAAAACTCGCTTTTTGACGGTCTCAACGCGCCGAAAGGCGCGTTTTCAGCTTGTTAATACGTCTCTGGAGCCACAATCCGACAGCCGTCGCCGCTTTATCCATGTGACCGGCTGAATGAAACTTTGTTTTTAAGCAAGAAAGTGCGGTTTGGTGTGTATTTTTGCCATACAGATATTGACAAGAAAACTTGTCGGCGTTATACTTTCATACGACAAGAAAACTTGTCATAATGTTGCCGGAAAGGCGGAGGAAACGATGAAAAAAGAAGAGGTACTGGAAAAAAGCCGCGAAGAGAATCAGGACGAGCGCAATGAGATCATCCGAGACAAATCGCTCAAATGGACGCTGATTACCATGGTCGTGCTTTCGGCCGTGTTTGCATATCTGCGCGCGGCGGCGGGCCAGAGCACATACGATCTGGCCGTCGTGGTGTGCGCCTCGACAAGCGTGTCGTTCCTGTATCGGTTCTTCAAGATGAAGGAAACGCAATTTCTTGTGATGGGGATTTTGATCGCGGCAGCGGCTGTGCTGTCGCTGGTGATGTTTTGCACGGGTCGCTGACGGCGGGCAAACGGAATGAAAAACAAACTGGAGCTCAAAAACAATCTCAAGGCGGCGCGTGCGGAAAAGGGCGTTTCCCAGGAGGAACTGGCGCGTTTGGTCGGCGTGTCCCGCCAGACGATCAGCTCGATTGAAACGGGGCAGTTCAACCCGACCGCCAAGCTCGCGCTGATTCTTTGCATTGCACTGGACAAGCGCTTCGAGGAGTTGTTTTATTTCGATTGAGCGGCGGCTGCGGCCCTTAATAATCCCAAGGACCTTTTTGACAGATTGAGACGGCGCAGGGCGCCGTTTTTGTTTTTGGGGAACAGGAATCCAAAAAAACATATGCACCCTTAAAAAAATGAAGGCAAGCGCACGAAATTTAATATATTGCGTCCGATTCGGTTGACTTTGCCGGAAGCGGGGACTATGATGTGCATGGAGCGAACCGGGCAAAACCGGAAAAAAATATCATTTCAAAGCCATTTCAGGAGGGCAAACATGAACGCCTATATTCAGAGGGTATTGAACGATGTTCAGAAGAAGAACGCCGGGGAACCGGAGTTTCTGCAGACGGTGGAAGAGGTTTACACCTCGCTGGAAGCGGTTGTAAATCAGCATCCGGAGTATGAAAAACTCAGCCTGCTGGAACGCATGGCGGAGCCGGAGCGGGCGATTTCGTTCCGCGTGACGTGGGTCGACGACGCGGGCAGGGTCAACGTTAACCGCGGCTACCGCGTGCAGTTCAACGGCGCAATCGGACCATATAAGGGCGGGCTGCGGCTGCATCCGTCGGTCAATCTTTCTATTATGAAGTTTCTTGGCTTCGAGCAGACGTTTAAAAACAGCCTGACCGGCCTGCCGATCGGCGGGGCCAAGGGCGGCAGCGATTTTGATCCGCGCGGCAGATCGGACGGCGAGATCATGCGCTTTTGCCAGGCGTTTATGACGGAGCTTTACCGGCATATCGGACCGGACGTGGATGTGCCGGCGGGCGACATCGGCGTGGGTGCGCGGGAAATCGGCTATCTTTACGGTCAGTATCGCCGCATCCGCGGCAAATATGAACCGGGCGTGCTGACAGGCAAGGGGATGAGCTTCGGCGGCAGTCTGATCCGGCCGGAAGCGACGGGGTTCGGCGCGGTGTATTACGTCAACGAAGTATTTGCGCACGAAGGCGACACGATCAAAGGAAAGACGTTCGCGATCTCTGGATTCGGCAACGTGGCATGGGGTGTTGCGCGGAAGCTCGAAGAACTCGGCGCAAAGGCCGTTACGCTCTCCGGACCGGACGGATACGTATACGACCCGGACGGCGTGCTGGGCGAGAAGATCGAGTATCTTGTGACCATGCGCGGCAGCGGGCGCGACCGTGTGCAGGATTACGCGGACAAGTTCGGCTGCGAGTTCCATGCGGGCGAAAAACCCTGGGGTGTGAAAGCGGACGTGTATATGCCGTGTGCGACGCAGAACGACGTGAGCATTGAAAGTGCAAGGAAGATTGCGGCCAGTGGTTCGCACTACTATATCGAAGTGGCGAACATGCCGACGACGAACGAGGCGCTCAACTATCTGATGACGCAGAAGCATCTGATCATTGCGCCGAGCAAGGCGGTCAACGCAGGCGGCGTTGCGACGAGCGCGCTGGAGATGAGCCAGAACAGCATGCGCTACAGCTGGACGGCGGAGGAAGTGGACGCAAAGCTGCACGCGATCATGAAAAACATCCACGACAACTCGGCGCAGGCGGCGCAGGCGCACGGCCTGGGGTACAACCTGGTTGCGGGCGCGAACATCGCGGGCTTTGCCAAGGTGGCCGACGCCATGATTGCGCAGGGGATTATCTGAATGTTTGAATAATCGAAAGAGAATGAATCCGCGCCCGAATGGGCGCGGATTTGAGGCCGTCAAAAAGCCAGTTTTTTGACGGGGTAACCACGTTTTGCCTCTCGTCCTTCGGGCTCCCGGACGGCAAAACGCACAGGGAAACCGCCCTAAAGGGCGATCCGTTGCGCCGGATGAACCGGCACAGCCGGAAAAAACGAGTTAAGGGCGGCGGCCCTTAACAATCCCAAGGACTTTTCTAACAGACTGGAATCCGCGCCCGAATGGGCGCGGATTTTTTCGTAAAAAGCGCGACATGCAAAAAAACAGGTGGTCTAGGATTAAATTTAATCCGTTGCAGTTTGTACCGCAGGAGAAAATTGCTGCGAGCTTTATGAGTGCGCTTGTGATATTATACCAGAGTAAACGAAAGAAACGGAGGATCGGGACGACGGAACAATCAACGACGAAGGTGAAACTCACCAAAAAGCAGAACTTTTTGCAGGGACTGAAGTTCTTGCTTTTCTCCTGCTCTGCGGGATTGATTCAGATGGCTTCGTTTACGCTGCTCAACGAAACCGTCCGCTGGGACTATTGGCCGAGCTATCTGATCGCACTGACGCTCTCGGTGCTCTATAATTTTACCGTCAACCGCAAATTCACGTTTAAATCGGCGAAAAACGTGCCGCTGGCGATGATGCAGGTGATTGGATATTATCTCGTGTTCACGCCGCTCTCCACATGGTGGGGCGAGGCGCTGACGCGCGCGGGATGGAACGAATACATTGTGCTGTTCGGCACGATGGTGATCAACCTCGTCACGGAGTTCAGCTTCTACCGTTTCGTGGTGTACAGGAATCACCTCTTTACCAACAAGGCAGGTCAGCGCGAGTTGGCGGAGATGGCCGCGGAGCAGGATGCGGAAGCGGAAACGATCGAAAATCCGGCGCAATAAAAAACAACCACCAACAGAACAAAAAGCGCTCCCCAAAGGGAGCGCTTGAGACCGTCAAAAAACTTGTTTTTTGACGGGATAACTGCTTTTTGCCTCTCGTCCTTCGGGCTCTCGTGCGGCAAAAAGCACAGAGGAACCGCCCGAAACGGGCAATCGTACTGCGCCGGATAAACGTTTAAGGGCTGCGGCCCTTAACAATCCCAAGGACTTTTTTGACAAACTGAAGCGCTTCCAAAAAGGAGCGCTTTTTTGCAATAAAAGATACAAATGGTTTTCCGGCAAAAGGATTTTCAAATCGGCTTGAAGCCTTCGCCGTGCACCTCTGTTGCGTCGGTCACGAACAGGAAGGCTTTTTTATCGACCGTTTTGATGGCTTTCAGCGTTTGGGCGAAGGAATTGCGGTGCGTCACGAGCATGAGTACGTGTTTGTCACGTTTGGTGTATCCGCCGCGCCCCTGCAGGACGGTAACGCCGCGGCCCAGATCGTCCGCCAGAAGGGAGAGGATATCGTCCCCGCGTTCGGTCACGACATAGATCACCTTGGCGTGGTCGACACCCTGCATGATCGCGTCGATCGTACGCGAGTTGACGAAGATCGTTACGATGGAGTAGAGAGCAACTTCGATATCCCGGAAAACGAATACCGCGAACACAACGACCAGCGCGTCCACAATCAGCAGCAGCGAACCCACGGAGAGATTCGGGAATGCACGGTTGAGCAGCAGGCTGATCAGGTCCGTGCCGCCGGTGGTCGCGCCGCGCACAAAAATCAGCCCCATACCGACGCCGCTGAGGACGCCGCCGAGGACGGCGGCAAGCAGGACGTTGTTGGTGTAAATTGGCAGTATCAGACCGAACAGGTCGATCAGGACGGAAAGCAGCAGCGTGGTCACGATGGTTTTCAGCAACGGACGAAAACCGAGCTTCCACCAGGAAAGCACGATAAGCGGAATATTCAGCAGCAGCGTCCAGATGCCGACGGTGACCGGGGTGATATACGCCAGCGCTGTGGCAAGGCCGGATACGCCGCCGGGCGCGATGTTGTTCGGAATCGTGAAGAGCACCAGTCCGGCCGCGATGAGCGCGCTGCCGAAGATCATTGCCAAAACGTCGAAAAACCAGGCGCGGGCAGATTGCTTCATAATTTTGATTGATTACCTCTTGAGTAAGACGGGACAAAACCCGCCGGTGTATCAGGGATTGAGCCCCTGCAGGGATTCGGGCAGGAAGACGCCGTTTTTGCGGATCAGTTTGCCGTCGAACCAGATTTCGCCGCCGCCGAACGCTTTTGTCTGGATGCAAACGATGTCGAGATGCAGTTGGCTCTTGTTCCCGTTGAACGCGTCGGCATAGGCGCAGCCGGGCGTGAGGTGGAACGAACCGCCGATCTTCTCGTCGTACAGCGTGTTGCCGATGGAGCGGGTGACGGCGTTGTTGACGCCGATGGCGAATTCGCCGAGATAACGTGCGCCTTCGTCCGCGTCCAGCATCTCGTTGAAACCGGCGGAATCCCCGTCGCAGGATGCTTCATCGATGTGCCCGTTGCGGAACACGAGCCGCGGATTGTCAAATTTTTTGCCATAGCGCATGGCGGGTGTGTTGTACTGCACAACGCCGCTGGCACTGTCACGCACGGGCGCGGTATAGACCTCGCCGTCGGGGATGTTCAGTTCGCCGTGGCAGGGCACGACGGGGATGTTCCTGATGGAAAACGTCAGATCGGTGCCGGGGCCGACGAGACGTACCGTGTCGGTCTTTTCCATCAGTTCGACCAGCGGCTCCATGTCCCGCGCCATTTTTTCGTAATCCACCAGCGCTGCGGAAAGGAAAAATTCATAAAAATCGTCGTAGCACATGCCGGCCTTCTGCGCGTCCGCCATGGTTGGATAATGCAGGTAGACCCACCTGCGTTCGTCGATGATGCGGTCGCGCAGCGCGCGCCGCTGCTCGCGGTAATAAGTCAGAGCGCGGGTGTCCACGGCGGAGAGTTCCGCGTCGTTTTCATCCACGCCGATGTCCACATGCGCAACCATGTGGTCCCAGTATTTGTTTTCCCACTCGAGCTGCGCGTCGATGGCGGGCTTTGATTTTTCCGGATGCGCCGGGTCGATGAACCCGAAAAACAAGCGGCTGAGTTCGTCGTCTCCGAGTTTGATATACGGCACCGCGCCGATCTTATGCGCGCGCCGCAGCAGGGATTTGATCAGCGGCTTTGCAATCACACCGCCGTTGATTTCAAAAAGGTCGCCCGATTTTAGTTTGAGGGAATAGTTCAGTAACAGATCGGCCAGCCGGTCCAGTCGTTCGTCATGCATAACGCATCCTCCTTATACACTCTGCGACTATTCTATAGCATTTTGCGCCGCGCTTCAACACCACCGACCGGCGATTGACCGGAAACATAAGAAAAGCATGAAAGCGTAACGGGTTTTTGCCTGCAGAGGCGGTTGTTTGCATGATTTTTTACGTATACAGCTGTTGGTGAAAAGGCAAAAAACAAAAAAACATAGCTACCACAAAAGGTAGCCATGTAACTGAAATTTCGGAAAATTTAACGAGAACGGCAATACCATGCAGGGTATCGACACTTTGTACAGGTAATCCCTGCGTGTGCAGTTTTCTTTTTACCGCCTCGTGCGGTTGGCGAGCGCAAGCAGACGCAGGAAGCTGACCAGCGACGCTACCGCCGCCCATACGTATGTCATCGCGGCGGCTTTGAGCACCTTCTTTGCGCCGTCGGATTCCTCATAGGTGATGTAATTGCCCTCCTCGAGCATGCGGAGCGCGCGGGAAGAAGCGTTGAATTCGACCGGCAGCGTCACGATCTGAAAAACCAGCATCGCGCCGAAGAGCACCACGCCGATCATGGCGAGGTTGTAACTGCCCATAAAGAGCCCGAGGATGACAATCCAGGGCGCGGCGTACGAACCGATGGAAGCCACCGGCAGGATCGCGTTGCGCAGGCGGATGGGCACGTAGTTGTTTTCATATTGCATGACGTGGCCGATTTCGTGCGCGGCGACCGCCACGGCGGCGATGGAGTTGCTGCCGTACACTTGCGTGCTCAGCCCGACAATGCGGTTCTTCGGGTCGAAATGGTCGGTCAGCGAACCCTGCACGGATTCGATCTGTACGGTGCTGCCCGCGCGGTCGAGCAGCGACTGCGCGATCATCTCGGCGCGCATGCCGCTTGAAACCGGAGTCTGCGCAAACTGATTGAACGTTTTTTGAACCCTGCTTTGCGCGTAAAAGCTGATGCCCATGACGGCGAACAGCAGCAGGATATAGATCATATCGGTCGAGCCGTAGCTAAAATACATATAAAATTCCCCTCCTTACGGCTGATAACCAGTATATCATATCGGCCTGCTTTCCAAAGCGCTTTTCAAGATCGTTTCCAATTCTTACCAGATTTGTACAAAATGTCCCTTTAAGCCCGGGAAAATATGATATACTAGCAAAATATCCTAAGGATAATATTATAGAAACAGAGAGGTATCTGCAATGACGCTCAAATTGTCCCAAATTCAAAAATCGCCGGAGTCGTACGCCGGCAAAATCGACGTGTGCGGCTGGGTACGCACCGTGCGCGAAGGAAAGACCCTCGGCTTTATCGAGCTGACAGACGGAAGCTGCTTCAAGCCTATCCAGATCGTCTATGAGCGGGACGACCGAAATTTGGGCAACGGACTTTCAACGGGCTGCGCAATCGCCGTGAGCGGCGAACTGGTGCTTACGCCGGACGCGCCGCAGCCGTTTGAAATCCGTGCGGAAGATATCTCGATCGAAGGCGAATGCCCGCCCGATTATCCGCTGCAGAAAAAGCGGCATACGCTGGAATACCTGCGCACCATACAGCACCTGCGTCCGCGCGCGAACACGTTCCAGGCGACGTTCCGCGTGCGCTCTGTGGTGGCCGCAGCCATCCACGAGTTCTTTCAGGAGCGAGGATTCGTGTATGTGCATACGCCGCTGATAACGGGTTCGGACTGCGAAGGCGCGGGAGAGATGTTTCAGGTGACGACTCTTCCGCTCGGCGAAATGCCGAAAAACGACGACGGCACGATCGACTTTTCGGGCGATTTCTTCGGCAAACCCGCGAACCTGACGGTTTCCGGCCAGCTTTACGGCGAAGCGTTTGCGCTGGCGTTTCGGGACATCTACACGTTCGGACCTACGTTCCGCGCGGAATACAGCTTTACGGCGCGCCACGCGGCGGAGTTCTGGATGATTGAACCGGAGATGGCGTTCTGCGACCTTTGCGGCGATCTCGATGTTGCGGAGGCTATGATCAAGTATATCATCAAAACGGTGCTGGACCGCTGCCCGGCGGAGATGGAGTTTTTCAACAAGTTCGTCGACAAAGGGCTGCTCGAGCGGCTCGACAACGTGCTTTCAAATGATTTTGTCCGCCTGAGCTACACCAAAGCGGTCGAGCAGCTGAAGGCTTCCGGCGTGGAGTTCAAGTATCCTGTGGAGTGGGGGCTGGAACTCCAGACCGAGCATGAACGCTATCTGACCGAGCAGGTGTATCACTGCCCTGTGTTCGTAACTGACTACCCGAAGGACGTCAAGGCGTTTTATATGCGTCAGAATGACGACGGAAAGACCGTGGCCGCGGCGGATTTGCTGGTGCCGGGCGTGGGCGAGATCATCGGCGGCAGCCAGCGTGAAGAGCGGCTGGACGTGCTTGAAAAGCGCATCGCCGAGCTGGGCATGGACCTCGGCCAGTACGACTGGTATCTCGAACTGCGCAAATACGGCGGCGTGAAGCATGCAGGGTTCGGGCTCGGCTTCGAGCGCATGGTGATGTACGTGACCGGCATGCAGAACATCCGGGACGTGCTTCCGTTCCCGCGCACGGCGGGAAATATGGAGATGTAAAGTATACCATACGTGGTAAAACGGTAAAAAAAGGCGCGCTGGACGAATATTCGTTGCAAGCGCGCCTTTTTTGGAACACGACGAGGTGACATGGCAAACCGGAGGGAAATATGCTGAAAGAACTGTCGGGGGATTGCATCGGCCAGGCTGCGGACTTTTGCTGGGAACGCTGCAAAGAGGCCGGCACGCGCAGCTATCCGCTGTTTGCGGACAAAGCGGAGATTGAGGAAGAATTCCGTCTCCGCAGCAGCGAAGCGCATGCGCGATTGCTTGCGTACTATTCCCGCGGTATACTGGCGGGTGTTTTTTGCTTTTTTACGATTCCTGCTGAACTGTATTTGCAAACAACGGCGTTCTATGCCGGGAAAGCGCGTTACGCTGAGGCTGCAAATGCGTTTTTTTGTTATCTTGCCGCGTATTATCCGGCATATACGGCGTATATCGGCGTTGCGGCCGAAAACGAAAATGCCGCGAACGAACTCAAGCGGAACGGATATGGCCTGGAGGACGCTTGCTGCGATCTGCGGTGCGGGCTTTCGGATCCGATGGCGCAATGGACGGAAGACGGCATATTGCGCGTAACGGAAGAGCAATTCGACGAATACGCCGCGTTCCACGACGCGTATTTTCCCGATATTTACTGGAACGCAGAGCGGCTGCGCTCCGTACAGCGGGACTGGAGGATTTTTGCCCGCCGTGACGGCGGACAAATCAGCGCGGGAGTATTTTTGCAGGTCTATGGTGAAACGGCGGAAATCTTCGGCCTTCACATACGGGAACGGGAGCCCGGAACCAAACTCCTGCGGCATGCGCTGGGGACAATCTGCACGGAAAGCGCCGCTGTAAAAAGGGCGGTGTTTCTTGCGGACGAATCGGACGAAACAGCGATTGCCGCCGCGCGGGAATGCGGGTTTCACTGCGCGGGCCATTACCGGCTTTGGTGCAAAGCGCTTCCGCGACAGACTGCTGCGGAAGGAAGCGGGAAGCCGTAACACCGGCGGCAGGACGGCGGAATGGAAGGAGCACAAAAAATCGCCCTGAATGGGCGATTATGTTGCGTCGGACGAGCCGGTACAATCTAAAAAAGAAGGAAGAACTGCAGCACGTAACAAAACCGGAGACGGTTCCGGCAGGCGGAAGCCTCGCTCCGCTGTTTAAAAAATCAGCGCCCCGGCAGATGCCGGCGAACGGATTCCGCTTTTTGCTGGTGCGCCGCTTCCTCGGCATGCTTGCGCGCAAGCCGCGCATGACGGCGCTGCTCGGCGACGGTGGCGATGGAGAGTGCCGTAACCGTGGCGCAGAAACAGAGGATGTAAATAAGGCTCACATCGCTTGTCAGGAATCCCATACTCGGGTTGTACAGATGCAGGATGACCAGCGTAATGAACACGCCGGAAAACATGATGCTCAGGTGTGCGAAAATAGTTCGGAACGTTCTCATACTACGTCGTCGCCTCCGAAATAGATGATATCGCTGATGGCGCGCCCGCCGTGGTAAGGCTGGTTGACGATATTGCCGTCGAACGTCATCATGGCGGACTGTCCGCCGTCGAGATTGTAAGCATCCACACAACCGAGTGCAATGAACAGTTCGGACAACTCCGAAAGCGTCATTCCGCGCGAATAGCCGCTTTGCCGTCCGTCGACCGTGACGAGGCAGTAATGTCCCGGTTCGTAATAACCGATGGCCGAACGCGGATTATGCGCAATGATGGCGTCCGTGGTGTTGAAACTCTCCGGGACCTCGCCGTTATCGATGAGTTTCGGGCCGAACGACCAGCCTTGGTAGGCGCTGCGCGCAATGGCGTCTTCGAGGTTGAATTCGCTTTCGTAATAGGTTTCCATCACACCGTCCGCATAGAGGATACAGACGTCGCCGCTGACGGTGTCACGGTAGAGCGCACCGTTTCGGATGACGATGCCCTGCGTGCGCGCGCCGTAACAATCCCCGGAAAGCGCGAGAACCGCATTGTGATCTTCAGCCATGCTGTTTGGCATCGTGTAGTAACCGCGCCCGAACGTGTCGTGCGACATTGCGGTCTTGAATTCCGTGATGTTGCGGATCCAGACGTCCGCAACGAAGTACGTCGCGTCGTCCGTGTGTTCTTCCGTGACGACAAGCCGCAGATTGTCCGTGACATAACTGCCGATAATGTTTTCGCCTTCTTCGACCGGTTCGTCGGAAGGGAACGTGGCGGAAAAGTCGCCCGGCTCCGGTGTTGGGGTCGGCTCGGGGGTAGGCGTGATCTCGGCCGTAGCGGAAGGCTGCTCGGCCTCCAAAACGGCGGTGGCTTCCGCGGTGGGCGCAGGTGTTTGGTTAAAAACAATGTTTTGAAGCGGCGTGCTGCTGTCCAGCCGGAGGATGTGATGAAAAAGCACAAATACGACGAGCAGCGCACCGATGCCTAAAAGGTCGATTATTACAATGAGGAAAACGGGTAATGGTTTTTTCGGAAGCATGACGCGGCCTTTCCCTGAGGTTACTTATCGGCGCAACAGAATCCAAACCCAATCTTACGCGATGCTATTGATAATATCTATGCAGCCTAAAAAAAGCAATCGATTGTGTCAAAAGCAACAGTAAATTCACAAAAGTTAACGAATGCTGCCAAAAACAAAAGCGCCGGGGAAAATCCCGGCGCCGGACATTGGGAAACGGAGTTTTATTCGGCGATGGTCAGCGCGACCTGCATCATGTCGTGGAAGGCGTTTTGCCGCTGTTCTGCGGTGGTGACTTCGCCGCCGGCCAGCAGGTCCGAAATGGTGCAGATGGCCAACGCTTTTTTGCCTGCGCGCGCGGCGTTCATATAGAGCGCGGCAGCTTCCATTTCGACCGCAAGCACGCCCATTTTCTGCCATTCGAGCGTGCCGGCCATTCCCTTTTCGGAATAGAACATATCGCTTGAAAGGAGATTCCCGACTTTGTAGTTGAGCTTGCGGCGTTCGCATTCATCGACGGCGCGGCGCAGCGTTCCGAAATCGGCAATCGGTGCGTAAGAGCCGGGCAGGCCGTACTGCGAAAAATAATTGGAGTTTGTGCAGGCGCCCTGGCCGAGCACAAGGTCGAAGAGCTTCAGGTCCGGGTGCATGCCGCCCGCGGAGCCGATGCGGATGATGGTTTCCACGCCGAAGATGTTGTAGAGCTCATAGGAATATATCCCCATGGACGGCATACCCATGCCGCTGGCCATGACGGAAACGCGTTTTCCTTCAAAATATCCCGTGTAACCCTGCACGCCGCGGACGTTATTAACGAGTTCGCGGTCGTCTAAATATGTTTCTGCAATAAACTTTGCGCGCAGCGGGTCGCCTGGCATTAGTACGGTCTTTGCGAAATCTTCCGGGCTGCAGCCGATGTGCGGGGTGATATTGGCGCTTTTCATGAAGAATACCTCCGAAATTGATATGCTTTCTATGAAACCGAGTATATCATATCGAACGGAAAAATGCACCGCGTTACAAATGTCTTGACAATCTTTTTTCAGCGGGGCTAAACTAATTTTAGAATCTGCCCGAAGAGACGGAAGGAGAAAACCATGTCAAAGTCGTTTATCCCGCAGGGATACCATTCCAAACTGGGCCTGTATGACACCCAGAATGCGATCGAAGAAATCAAGAGCACGTTTTTAGCGTCGCTTTGCGCGATGCTGCGCTTAAAGCGCGTTTCCGCACCGCTGTTCGTCAATCCTGCCGAAGGCCTGAACGACAACCTCAACGGCGTGGAGCGCCCCGTCTCGTTCGACATACCTTCCACGGGTGGTAGCGGAGAGGTCGTACAGTCGCTCGCCAAATGGAAGCGTTACGCGCTTGGAAGATACGGGTTCCGTCCCGGCAAGGGACTCGTGACGGACATGAACGCCATCCGCCGCGACGAAGCGCTCGACAACCTGCATTCCGTGTATGTGGACCAATGGGACTGGGAAAAGGTGATTACGCCGGGCGAACGCAGCACTGAGACGCTCAAGCAGACGGTTTTGAGCATTGTGGATGCAATTTACTATACACAGCAGGTAATCTGCGCCAAATATGACGTGCTGACGCCGTTTGTGAGCCGCGACGTAACGTTTGTTACCGCACAGGAGCTGCTGGAGCTCTATCCGGACTGCGATCCGAAAGAACGGGAATACCGCTTTGTAAAAGAACATCCGACCGTGTTTGTAATGGGAATCGGCGGGAAACTGGCGGATGGAAAGCCGCATGACGGCCGCGCACCGGACTACGACGACTGGGACATCAACGGCGATATCCTGTTTTATAATCCGCTGCTCGACTGTGCGTTTGAAATTTCCAGCATGGGTGTGCGCGTGGACGCCGCGGCGCTGGAACGGCAGCTGACGCTTGCCGGCTGTGAAGAACGAAAGGCGCTGCCGTTTCACAAAATGCTGCTGACGGGAAAGCTTCCGCAGACTATAGGCGGTGGTATCGGGCAGTCGCGGCTGTGCATGCTGCTGCTGAACAAAGCACACATCGGCGAGGTGCAGTCTTCGCTTTGGGATGCGGAAACGCAGGCGCTTTGCGAACATGCGGGCGTAACGCTTTTGTAACAGCGGATGTGTGGTGGCACTGCATTTATATATGTGTTTGCAGTGCCGCTTTACGCAGATATTATGCGCATTTGACACAGAAAGGCAGTTGCTGCGGCTGGAAACGGAAAAACCGCCGCCGGTGCGGCGGCATTCATCCGTTTTGGCTGTGAAGACGGAAATTGGCCAATAAAACGCAACAGAAATGTAACGGTTTTTTGTGAAAACAGACACATATTAACAAGCTGTTAATAAACCTCCGCAATACACGCGGAGTTTTTTTTTTACAAAACGCAGAAAGCAACGGATATGTAATGAAAGCTTCCTATAATAGTGTACGATCCACAGGATTAGGATACGAATCGGCTGTTTTTTACAAGGAGGTTATACAAAATGAAGGGAACTCGTATTACAAAACTCATCAGTATATTATTGAGCGTGATGATGGTTGTAACGCTCCTGCCCGGCAGTGCGCTGGCGGAGGCGGCCGGCAATTCGCCGGACAACCAGGAAAACGCGGCCGGGGCGAACGAAGACCCCATACAATATACGGTTACCTTCGTTTCGGACGGCGCGACCGTCGGGACGCAGACCGTAAACGAAGGGGAAACCGCTTCGAAACCGGACGATCCCGATGCACCGGAAGGGATGGAGTTCCAGTATTGGTACTCCCAAAATAAAAACAAAGCGTATGACTTTGGTACGGCTGTGACCGAAGATTTCACGCTGACCGCATTGTTTGAGGAGGCGGAAGAAGAACCGCTGCCCGAAATGAAGAGCGGGCCGGTCGGGGAGACGTTGGACGGAGGGATCGTTCCGGACGAAACGCCGCTGATGACCTACACGTTTTATGTGGAAGGATCGCAGTGGGGCGAGCAACAGATTGTGGCAACGGGCGACACGCTGAACGAGCCGGCCGTGCCGACGTCCGAAGAGGGGACGCGCTTCATCGGATGGTTCGATTCGAGCGATACCCAGTTCACCTCCTTTGGCGTGCAGACGGTAGACGCCACCGGGTCGGTCGATCTGACGGCCCGCTTTGAAACAGCCTATTACGTATTTTTCTATAATGAAGACGGCAGTGCGATTATTGAAACGCGAACGCCGGACGAGAACAATCAGGTTTCGACCGAAGGCGTCGACTCCCTGGAGCTTGCTGCGGACGAAGCGCTGACGGGATGGTCGTTTACCATAGGTGGTACCGACGTCGGCAGCACGGTGACGGTCGACGGCGCGAACATCAACCTCTACCCGATCGTTGAGAACGTTATCTGGGTTTCGTTCGATTCCAACGGCGGCTCGTATGTTACGCCCGTTTACATCAATCCGGGCACGGTGCTGAACCAGAGCGACTTTTCGCAGGTGCCGGTGCGCGCGGGCTATACGTTCAACGGCTGGACGCCGGAGGGAATCAACTGGGGCAGCGTCCCAACCTCCAACGTAACGCTGAACGCGACGTGGACGGCAAACACGAATA
>ERZ795053.601-NODE-601-length-45987-cov-7.145454_pt1 | contig 45987 bp, 46 predicted proteins | sample MGYA00375137_ERZ795053 | MGnify/ENA primary metagenome ERZ795053 (study PRJEB30182, sample SAMN05720284) | activated sludge metagenome | isolation source: Anaerobic digester | place: Hong Kong | collected 2014-12-17 ... | reverse complement strand
CCACCGGCCCGATCCAAGCCCGCGGCCAGCCGATGCGGCTCGGTGCTCCGCACGAGGACCCGAGTGCTCGTTTGCAGGAGGTCGGCCAGCGTCGAGTCGCCGACGACCCGCCCACCGGCGACCATGACGACCCGATCGGCCACCAGGACCACCTCGGAGAGGATGTGGCTGGCCAGGATCACCGTCCCGCCTCGCCGGGCGTGAGCGGCCAACAGCTCGCGCACCGCGATGACGCCGTGCGGGTCCAGCCCGTTGATCGGCTCATCGAGGACGAGGACGCTCGGGTCGGCCAGCAGAGCGGCGGCGAGCCCGAGCCGCTGGCGCATGCCGGTGCTGAAGCCGCGGGGTCGGTCCATGGCGCGGGCGGCGAGCCCGACCGCGGCGAGGACCTCGTCGACGCGGTCCCGGCCGATGGCGGTGCCGCTGGCGAGGACGCGGAGGTGGTCGCGTGCAGTGCGCCCGGGGTGGAAGGCCGGCGCCCCGAGGAAGATCCCGACCTGCTGGTATGCCGCGGGCCAGTCCACGAGCCGCCGTCCGCCGTAGGTCGTCCGCCCACCGCCGTGACTGAGCCCGAGCATGAGACGCAGCGTCGTGCTCTTCCCGGCCCCGTTGCCCCCGAGCAGTGCGGTGACGGCCCCGGCCGGGGCGGTGAACGAGACGTCCTGCACGGCGGACAGGTCGCCGAAGCGCTTGGTCAGCCCCACGGCCCGGACCTCGATCGGCTCGAGGGGCGTCATGCCGGTCCCCCCAAGGTGAGCACCTGGTCGACCTCGAGGCGCGCGGGGACGGTGTGGGCGACGAGGACCACGGCGCTGTCTGCCGCCCAGGCGGTGATCTCGTCGACCATCGTGTCGACGCCGTCGGCATCGACGGCGTTGAATGGCTCGTCCAGGACGACCAGGCGGGGCCGGCCGCCGGAGCACATGACGTACCAGAGCTTCTTCGCGGTCCCTGACGACAAGCCCGAGGCGTGCTCGTCGAACCATGGGGCCAGGCCCAGGCGCGAGGCGCGTTCGAGCTGCCCGGCCACCGGGATCCCGTAGGCGGTTGCGAACAGCGTGAGGTGGTCCCGCACGGTCAACAGGTCGAAGAGGGCCGGCGTGGTGCGCACAATGCGTCGCAAGGGACGTGCCGCGAGGGCGCCGGCCGGCTGGCCGGCCACCGTCACTGTGCCCTGGATCGGTGACAGGTAGCCGCTGAGCAGCTCGACGAAGGTCGACTTGCCGGTGCCGTTGCCACCGGCCACCTGGGTCAGGCCCTGAGCGGCGATGCCCGCCGTCAGGCCGCGGATCACCGGCCGATCCGGGTCGTAGGCGGCGGTGACATCGTCCAGGACGACGATGTCGGCGAGTGCGGCCGCGGTCATGGCTGGCTGAGCCGGACGGGCAGACGCTGGAGACGGAACGCGAAGCATGCGAGACCTCCGATGACGGCGAGACAGGTGAGCAGGGCGAGCGCGGCGTGCGCGGGCCATCCGTGCGCGACGCCCAGGAGGTAGATGGGGACGAGCGCGACGAATCCGAGGACCGCGAGAACGCTGTCGGTGGCCCGGCGGCCCTCCCCGGCGTCACTGCGGGCGCAGAGGGCGTCGATGAGGTGCTCGGAGGCGATCGTCGCTGCGATCGCGAGCATCGCGCCGGTCGGCAGGCCGATTCCGAGCGCGACGGCGAGGACGGCGATGGCCAGGGCGGCGATCGTGCCGTAGCCGAGGGCGGGGGCCGCGACGGCCCAGAACATCGCCGGCGCCGGGACCTTGGCCTCGGCCAGTGCGCGCAGCTGCCACAGCAATCGGGTCAATCCCAGTCGCATGAGGGTCACCGCGCTGACCGTCATGGCCACGGTGATCGCGACGAATACGAGAGCAGCCGCGGCCGCCGCTCGCGCGCCGGTCGGCAGCACCGGCCCACCGGCCCACCGCCACCCGACGACGGCGAGGGTGACCGCCACCAGTGCAGCCACGACCCGGGTGGCGACGTCGACTCCGCGTGCTCCGCCGATGCCCCGCCAGAGCACGCCCGCAAGCGCCACGGGTCGGCTCAGCCCACCACCGGAGGGCAGGGCGCAGCGTCGAGGCTCCGGGGCGAGCATCGGGGCGGCTGGGGCGGCCGCTCGGAACCGGGTGCCCCCGGCGATCGCCACGACGAGGGCCCCGATGGCGAGCATGGTCGCCGCCGACAGGCCCAGCCGCAGTGGTCCGAGCTGCTGAGCGAGCAGCGTGAGCGGCAGGGACGGTGTCGCCAGCCGGTCGGTCGCCGGCCCGGCGAGCAGCCGGGCAGCTGCCACCCCTGTGGCGCCGGCGCCGAGAACCAGGGCGACCACCCCCGGCCAGCGCGCAGAGCGACGTGGCCCGCTGCGACGCCCATGGGCGAGAGCCAGCGCCAGCCCGGCCGCGGCATAGGCCACCGGCCCGAGGACGGCACACGCGAGCAGATCCTGGACGGGGAGGTGGGAGTCCGTCGGCCCGAGGGTCCGGGCGACCCCCACTGCCGCGCCGATCGTCGCTGCCGACTGGCTCAGCGCGCGGTGGACCAGGCCGCTACCGCGCTCTACGAGAACGACGATCGGTAGGGGGATGTCTGCCGCGACCCACATGCCGCGCAGCGGCGAGCCCGAGATGGCGTATGCCGCCCTTCCGAGATGGGTGCGCGCCAGGTCCACCGCGCCGAGATAGCCGCACCCGGCGACGACCAGAGCGCCCAGGCCGGCCACCACCTGCGGGTCGGCCGTCCTGCCGTCGGCGATCAGGACGGCACCGAAGGTGGTGACCAGCAGGGTGCCTGCAGCGATGAGGGGAAGACTCACCACGGCGGCGATCAGGACGAGCAGCTCGAAGGTCCGGGCGGACAACGTCGTGCCGAAGCCGGTGAGGACGCGCACCGCCCACATGTCGACAGCCGCGCGCACGGCCGGCAGCCACAGTCTGGCCATCAGAGCCTCCGGACGGGCGTGCGCTGGATTCGCTCGAGGAGCACGACGGTCGCTGCCACCGCCAAGGCGAGCATGGTGAGGACGGCGACCAGGGTCAGGACCCGCCCTGCACCGTCCTGCAGGCCGTTGCCGGTCAGCACAGCGCCCGCGAGCCCGCCGACACTGAGCACGATCACGCGCAGCCGCAGACCGAGCCGCGGCCCGGCGGCCAACAGCGCGATGAGAGACCCGGCGGCGACGGCCACCGCACTCCACCACAGCCCCGGATAGGCCTGGAAGGCGGCGGTCGGGGCGCGGTGGGCAAGGAGGACGGCGGCGACCAGGCAGCTGACGCCCAGCGCTGCGACCGGCCGGGTGAGTCGCACCACATATCGCTCGAGCACGTCGGATTCCTCAGATTGCGGCGAGCACGACGCCGAGGGGCAGCGCGGTGACCAGGACCCGACGGCGGGCGTCCGTGGGGGCCGCCCGACTCACGAGCAGGACCGCGAGGGCGCATCCGGCCGCCGCGGCCAACCACATCACCGGGTCGGTGAGCGGACTCGTGGGCTGACGAATCGCCCCTGCCAGCTGCTTGGCCATCCAGACGACGACGAGCACGACGAGGGCACCCGGCACCCGCCGGACGGATCCGATCGTGACGGTGGGCAGGCGGAGCCGGCCCTCGAGTCGCCGCAGGACGACGACCACGACCGCCAGCGCGGTGCAGGTGAGCGCGACGGCGAGGGTCACCCCGACGCTCACCGCGAGCGGGCGCTGGCTGGTATCGGTGAGCGTGCCGGCGGCGATCGCCTCGTCCACCATGGTGCGGATCGAGGTCGCCACGGTCGGAACGCGAGCCAGGACGGCGAGGACGCACGCGGCATACGCGATGAGCCAGGGGGCGCGCGGCGACCGCGGCCGGCCGGAGCTGGCCGCGATGGACGGCTCGGCCGCGAGGTTGAGGGTCGAGGACATGGATGGCTCCTGGGTCAGAGTCGGGACAGGATGACGGCGGTCTCCACGGCGGCCGCGCCCACGATGCAGGCGGCAGCGGCGAGAAGCAGGCGCAGGAAGCTCCCCGTGATGTCTCGCCGCGGCCGGTTGCCCGAGCTGGCGGCGGCGAGGACGTGTGCTGCTGGCGCGAGCAGGCCAGCAGTTGCGGCGAGCAGCAGGCCGACGAACTCGGCCACGATGTAGAGCACGGTGGGGGCGGACAGGGCCACCGTCGGCCCGGCCGCGAGTGCATGGACTGTGGCACCGATCCACGTTGAGGTCAGCAGGATGGCCGCGACGGAGCTCAGCCCGAAGGTGACGTAGCCCGAGGCGAGCAGGCCTGCGGCGCCGGCGTTCCGGCCGAGGATCTGCACGAAGATCGCCGGTGCCGAGCGGCCGTCCAGGGCGAAGACGGGGTCACCAGCCATCGACTCCGGGACGAAGGCGGCGTAGCCGACGGTCACGCCGACGACGGCGAGCAGCACCGCTCCGGCCAACGCTGCGCGGAGCTCGAGCGATAGACCGCGCCGCGCTGGCGTGACGTGGGCGGCAGCCGTGGCCGGCGTGACCGTCGGACTGGTCATCAGGCGACCAGGGCGGCGCGGGTCATCCGGGTGATGAAGTAGCGGATCACCGCGAGCAGCGCCGCGGCGGTGCCCGCCGAGAAGATCACGAGTGCCGCGGTGAGGACCCACCCGCCGATCTCGTAGGCCCGGACGATGTTCGCCGCGGTGGTTTTGCTGAGGCCGAATGCGCCGGCGATGTAGAGCGTCGCGGCAGCGCCGACGGCCAGACCGATGGAGGCCAGCAGCCCCGAGAAGAGGCGCCGACCGGTGGTGGGAGAGGTGCTGAGCATGATTGACTCCTTGGGTAGGCAACGCGGCGCCGGTTTGGTCCAGGAGGGATCCCCGGCGTCGCGCTGTGTGGGTGACCGCGAGGTCCGCGGCGTGTCACCGACGGTAGGGACACCGAGTGGCTCAGGCCGAGCGACCTGGCTGGCCTGCAGCGGCCATGGCCGGTATCGGTCAGCTCACCCAGCCGCGGCGGACCGCCTCGACGCCGGCCTGGAACCGGCTCTCGGCCTGCAGCTCGGTGATCGCCGACGACACGAGGCGACGCACGGTGCGGACCGACAGACCGAGCTTGCGCCCGATGGCCTCGTCCTTGTGTCCCTGAGCGAGCAGGGTGACGATCTGCCGGAGCCGGGCCTCGGTGACCAGGCTCCCGGTCGTGTCGTCCGGCCCGGGCTGCGGGTCACCGTCGCGCCAGATCTCGTCGAAGAGCGCGACGATCGGCTGCACGATGTCGTGACCACGCAGCAGAAAGGCCCCCGCCGAGTCGGAACGGGGCAAGAGCGCGGCATGCCGGTCGACGATGATGCAATGCAATGGTGGTGCCGGATGAAGGCGAATCACGGCACCCTGCACCGATTGCGCCCGCAGATGATCGAGCCAATGTGGCGCCCGCGCCGACGCCTCGGAGACGAGGAAGCGCACGAGCAGCCCGCGACCTAAGACCGCCGCATCGAGCCGGGAGGAGGCCGCCACCGCGTCGGCGGGTAGGGCATCGCCGGGCATTTGCACGAGCACCGAGGACGTCGCGTCGCGCACCAGCTGATAGAGCCGGCTGCGGACCACCGAGCCGTCGTCGATCTGCTCGATGAGGCCGAGGCCGTCGCGGGTCACCCGGCTCTCGACGAAGGTCTCGACGTAGTCGTGCAGATCGGCCCGGCTGCGCTTCATCTCGGCCTGCCGCTCGGCCAGCCGGGCTTCCTCCTGGGCGATGAGCAGCTCGATCGCCTGGTCGGGCGGGACGGCGATGTAGTGGCTTGGGGGGCCGGCCGGCTCGACGAGCATGAGCTGGGCCAGCCGATCCAATTCGGCGACGGTCTGCTCGGTGGTCAGGCCCAATTCATCGGCGAGCTGGCCGACATCGGCCTCGGTGCTCGCCAACATCGCTCGGTAGACGCGCTCGGTTTGCGCGCCCACGCCGAAAAGCTGCAACACGCCGGCCCCCTGGGGAGAGAGGATTCTCGGCGACAGTGTATTTGCGCTTTCTGTGTCGACTTTCGCAGAGGTGAGCGAGGCGACTCACCGCCGTCTTGCGAACGTTCGGGTATGCCGGGTGGCCGGTTGCTGTCATGGCCCGTCCCGGCCGCTCGAATCGCTGGCGCCGGACCCCGGCGCGCCGTGAGAGTGGACTGGCCGGGCGTTGCTCGGCCTCCCCCCAACTCTCCCCGGAGGCAGTCATGTCCATGTCCATCTCCACCTCGTCGCCCGCCGTCGTCCGGGGCGCCCGGCCGCGCCGAGCGCGGCTCGGTGCCCGCATGCTCGGCGTGACGCTGCTCGCAGCCGGGCTCACGGGAGGGCTCGTCCCCGCAGCGCAGGCCGGTTCGGCGACCAAGGCTCCCGGCGAGGGGGCCTTGGTCATCTGGTGGCCGCCGCACGCGCCGCGGGGCTGACTCCGCTCGAGTCGAGCGGGCAGGTGAACCATGTACCCCGTCGAGGTCGCCCTGCATGTCGCGGCCAGGGCTGACCGGTCCACCGACCGGTCGGCCCTGGCGGCCGAGTTGCGGGGACTCACCCGCGCGGACCCGCGGGTCGGCCACGTCTATGTGGCCGACGGCGAGTCAGTTGGAGCCGCATTGGCCGACCCGATTCGCGCGGTCCTCTTCGTCCGCGCCGACAGCAGTCGGCAGGCGATGTCGATCTCCGCCGAAGCGATCGAGGAGCTTCGCCGGATCGCCGGGCTCAGCTTCGACGTCGGCCATCTGGCCATCGCGGAGATCAGCTGAGCTGCCCCCCGCGGGGCCGGGCGAGGCGACCCCGGTCTGCGACGGGGAGGGGTCAGAAGGCCGACTCGGGCAGGTCCATGAGGTCCAGGTCGGTCGCCTCGGCCATCGCCCGCTCCGCCGCGAGACGAGGCAGCACCTGGCGGGCGAAGAACTTCGCCGCCGCCACCTTGCCCTGGTAGAAGGAGAGGTCCTTGCCCTTGGCCCCGGCCTCGATGGCGCGAACCGCCACCTCGGCCTGGCGCAGCAGCAGCCAGCCGACGATGAGGTCGCCGGCACCGAGCAGCAGCCGGGTCGTGTTGAGGCCGACCTTGTAGAGGTTGCTCGGCTGGCCCCCGGTGCGCGGGTCGGATGCGAAGGCCGCTCCCGCGCAGACGCCGACGATGCCCTGGACGTCCTCGATCGCCTTGCCGAGCAGCTCGCGCTCGCGGTCGAGCACGCCCTTGTCGACGCCGAGGTCCTTGGCGAACTCGGTCATCTGCATCGACAGGGCCGTGAGCGACTGCCCCTGGTCCTTGACGATCTTGCGGAAGAAGAAGTCCAGCCCCTGGATCGCCGTGGTGCCCTCGTAGAGGGTGTCGATCTTCGCGTCGCGGATGTACTGCTCGATGGGGTACTCCTGCAGGAAGCCCGAGCCACCGAGCGTCTGCAGCGACTCGGTGCCGAGCAGCACCCAGGCCCGCTCGGAGCCCAGGCCCTTGACGATCGGCAGCAGCAGGTCGCTCATCCGGGCCGCGACGTCGGCCGGCGAGCCCTTCGGCGGGTGCGCGCCGAGGTCACCGCCGGTGGCCAGGTCGACGGCGTCCTGCTGGCAGGCGGTGAAGACGATGAGCGCGCGGAGGCCCTCGGCATACGCCTTCTGCAGCATGAGCGAGCGGCGCACGTCGGGGTGGTGGGTGATCGTCACGCGCGGCGCGTCCTTGGCCGGCGTCGTGAGGTCGGCGCCCTGGACACGCTGCTTGGCGTACTCCAGCGCATTGAGGTAGCCGGCCGACAGCGTCGCAATCGCCTTGGTGCCCACGAACATTCGCGCGCCCTCGATGACGTGGAACATCTGCGCGATGCCGTCGTGGACGTCGCCGAGCAGGGTGCCGACGGCCGGGTGCTTGTCGCCGAAGGTCACCTCGCAGGTCGTCGAGACCTTGAGGCCCATCTTGTGCTCGACGTTGGTGACATAGACGCCGTTGCGCTCGCCGAGCGCGCCGGTCTCGAGGTCGACGTGGAACTTCGGCACGACGAAGAGCGACAGTCCCTTGGTGCCGGGGACGGCGCCCTCGGGCCGGGCCAGCACGAGGTGCACGACGTTGTCGACCATGTCGGACTCGGCCGAGGTGATGAAGCGCTTGACGCCGGAGATGTGCCAGGTGCCGTCGGGCTGCTGGACCGCCTTGGTGCGGCCCGCGCCGACGTCGGAGCCGGCGTCGGGCTCGGTGAGGACCATCGTCGTGTGCCAGGCATTGTCGATCGTGTGCTTGGCCAGCCTCTTCTGGTCCTCGTTGCCGAGGGCGTACATGATGTGCGAGAAGGCGAAGGTCGCGGCATACATGTGGACGGCCGGGTTGGCCCCGCAGACCATCTCGGCGGTGGCCCAGCGCAGCGACGGCGGCACCCGCATGCCGCCGAGCTCCTCGGGGATGTCCATCCGCCACCACTCGGCGTCGAGGTAGGCGCGGTAGGTCTTCGTGAACGACTCGGGCATGGTCACCGAGCACGTGGTCGGGTCGTAGACCGGGGGGTTGCGGTCGCTGTCGACGAAGCTTGCGGCCAGCGGCCCCTCGGCGAGCTTGGCGACCTGGGCCAGGATGTCCTTGGCGGCCTCGACGTCGACGTCCTCGTAGATGCCCTGGCCGAGGATCTCGCCCCGGTTGAACACCTCGAAGAGGTTGAACTCGAGGTCGCGGACGTTGGCCTTGTAGTGCCCCATCGGTGTCGCCCTTCGTCGTCCCCGCCCGCCTGAGGGTGCACCTCACCGGGCCGTGGTAAGCGGTCGCTCACCATGATGCTACTGGCCAGTAACAAACGCAAGGGCTGCGCGGCGTGAGCCACGCGGCATACCGGATCGGGGTGCGGTCAGGTGCCGGCCGGCCAGTCGTAGTCGACGACGACGGGGGCATGGTCGCTCATCCGGTATGCCGCGTGCTCGCCCTTGTCGGTCGACGCGGCGACCGCACGGCGGGCCAGCCCGGGCGTGGCCAGGTGATAGTCGATCCGCCAGCCGACGTCGCCCTCGAAGGGGCCAGGCCGACCGACGGCGCCCCAGCGCCACCACGAGTAGGGGCCCTGGGCGTCGGGGTGGACGCGCCGGACGACATCGACGAGCCGACGGGGCGAGAGCTGCGCGCCGAGCCACTCGCGCTCCCACGGCAGGAAGCCGACCTGCCGGCGGTTGGCGCTCGCGCGGGCGAGGTCCTGGGGGGTGTGCGCGATGTTGAGGTCCCCCATGACGAGCAGCTCGCGGCCGGCGGCCTGGGCGGTGCGGCGGGCTGTGGCGAGGCGGTGGGTCAGCGAGGCGCAGAAGCGCTGCTTGTGCGCGAGCCGGCGGGCCTCGCCGGCGGCGTCCGGGCCGACGGTGCTGGCCCAGCCGCCCTTGGGCACGTAGACCGAGACGACGGTGAGCAGCCGACCGCCGCCGAGGTCGTAGTCGACCTCGAGATAACGACCCTCGTCGGCGAAGGCGCGCCGGTCCATCAGCCGGGTGGCACCCGGCGGCATCCGGGAGTAGACGGCGACGCCGTTGCGGCCCGGCCGTGACCCGGGGTCGTAGGCGAGGTGATAGCCGGGTAGGTCGGGCAGATCGCCTGTGCCGCAACGCATCTCCTGCACGGCGACGAGGTCGCAGCCGCGAGTGGCGAGCCAGTCGCCGAAGCCGCGCCGGACCGCCGCGCGAATCCCGTTGGCGTTGAAGGTCGCCACCCGCACCAGGTCCTGGCCCACCTGCTGATTATCGGGTGACCCGATAAACCGGCGCTTCACCCCAGGAAGCTCCTGGGGTGAAGCGCCAGCTTCTCGGGTCGAGCCGCACCCGGTATGCCGCGTGGCCGCCACCCGGGCCGCGCGGCCGCAAGGCGACCACGCGGCATACCGGCTGAGGCGGTCAGCCCTTGACGCAGAGCAGCGTCGTGAGCCGGGTGACCACCTCGACGAGATCGGTCTGCGCGGCGATGACCTCGTCGAGGTTCTTGTAGGCCGCCGGGATCTCGTCGACGACCCCGGCGTCCTTGCGGCACTCGACGCCCTTGGTCTGGCGGGCCAGATCCGAGGCGGTGAACTGCCGCTTGGCTGCGTTCCGGCTCATCCGACGCCCCGCGCCATGCGACGCCGAGCAGTAGGACGACTCGTTGCCCAGCCCACGGACGACGAACGACCCCGTGCCCATCGACCCGGGGATCAGCCCGAGGTCGCCCCGACCAGCCCGGATCGCGCCCTTGCGGGTGACGAGGACCTCGACGCCGTCGTAGGTCTCCTCCGCCACGTAGTTGTGGTGGCACTGGATCGCCTCGTCGAAGCCGACCGGCCGATCGTCGGAGCCCAGCTCGTCGGCGACGACCCGCTGGACCAGCGCCATCATGATCGCCCGGTTGCGCAGCGCGTAGTCCTGCGCCCAGAACAGGTCACGACGGTAGGCCTGCATCTCCGGCGTGCCGGCGAGGAAGACCGCGAGGTCCCGGTCGGGCAGGTCGGCGTTGTGCGGGAGCGTGCGCGCCCGCTCGATGTGCGCCTGGGCGAGTAGGTTGCCGATGCCGCGCGACCCCGAGTGCAGCATGAGCCACACCCGGCCCTCGTCGTCGGTCGTCACTTCGATGAAGTGGTTGCCGCCGCCGAGCGTGCCGAGCTGCTGGTGCGCCTTCTTGGCCTGGTCGGCGACCGCCGGGTCGAGCTCGTCGAAGCCGTCCCAGAAGGCGTCGAAGTCACGGCGCACCCGGTCGGGGTGGCCGAGCTCGAGGCGGGTCGGGTCGACCGGCCGCTGGTGACCGGCGAAGCCGACCGGCACCGCCTTCTCGATCGCGAGCCGGAGCGGGTGCAGGTCGTCGGGCAGGTCCTCGGCGGTGAGCGAGGTGCGGACCGCGATCATGCCGCAGCCGATGTCGACGCCGACCGCAGCCGGCGCGACCGCCTGACGCATCGCGATGACCGAGCCGACCGTCGCGCCCTTGCCGAGGTGGACGTCGGGCATGACACGGACGCCCTCGACCCAGGGCAGGCTGGCGATGTTGCGCAGCTGCTGGATCGCGGCGGGCTCGATGTCGTGCGCGTGCGCCCACATCCGCACGTCGGCGCGAGTGCCGGGCAGCGTGGTCGGGAACATGCTCATCGCTCGAGGGTATGCCGCTCGGTCGCCTTGTCGCACTTGGGTTTTCGTCTGCGGGTGGCCGGCGCGGGCCGGGATGGCCACCGGCTGGAGCGTCGCCGCTCGCTCGACCCGACAAGGTGGCACTTCACCCGAGGAAGTTCGTCGGGTGAAGTGCATCTTTATCGGGTCACCCGATAATGGGGCGTGCTCATCGACCATCTGCCGGATCTCGAGCCAGGTATGCCGCGGACCTTCCTCATCGGGCGGCTGTCCGACAAGCAGTGGCCCGGCCCGCTCTCCGGCGAGCATGCGCGCACGCCGCTGCCCGAGGTCATCGCCCGGCTCGACGACTTCTTCGTGTCGGTCGACCCACGGGCCAAGACCCGGTGCATCGACGGGCGGCACGACCCGGAGCTCGACGAGGCGATGCTCGGCCCGCAGGTCCCCGGGGGTGCGCCGGGATCGGCGCTGGCCTACCGGCTGGGCGTCGACAAGGACGACCTCACCCGCGGCACCTTCATCGGCGACGCCGAGATGATGCTCGAGTCCTACCTGCGCCTCGGCCTCTCACCGGGTGGACACCGCGACGACGACGTCGACGGCGACGGGGTGGGCTGCGGCGCCATCGACGGCCTGCAGTCGGTGCTCGACTGCATGACCAACCCGCGGCTCGTCGAGGATCACAAGCGGCTGGTCAAGACGATCCTCGACGTCGACTTCAACCGCGACCACTACCTGCGGGTCATGGGCGCCGGGCTGGTCCTGCAGAGCCGCTCGCAGGGCTACTTCCACGACCGCGGGGAGATCCTGGACCTGCTCGACCGGCGCGCTCCCGGCAGCGTCTCGACGCTGCGCGGCAAGCACCAGGAGGCCTACCTCGTCGTCAATCTCGTCGAGGGCACGACGATGTCGTCCAACCGCTTCGCCTCCGCGCACGGCGGGGCCCAGGCCTTCGGCTACGACCTCTGGCGCAGCCGCCAGCTCGTCGCCGCCCTCTTCCCCCTGCCCACCCACCAGGTCGACCGCGAGCGCTTCATCCACGCCCGGGTCATGCTCACCATCGCCACCCTGATGGCGCTCACCGACGGGTCGCTACAGGTGCTCATGCGACTGCCCGCCGAGGGGTGAGCGCTCATCTGAGTATCGGCACGGATGCCGCCCCCTCGACTCCGGGCTAGGTTCTCGCACTAGGGGCGGCGGACGCCTGTCGGATCGGAGGTCTCATGCGCGACTACGAGGTGTCGATCGCAGCGCTGTCCCAGCAGGGTCAGGCGATCGCGGGCCTTGCTCCGGACGCGGAGGCCATCGAGCAGGCGGTCCGGAGCGCAACCCTTCCGCCCGAGCCGGTCACCATCGCCGCCGAGCTCGCGACCTTCCGCGACACCTGGTCCGACGCGCTCAATGCGGTCGGCCTGGCCCTCGGTGCGCTCGGCGGCAACCTCCGGTCGGCGTCCGCCGGATATGCCGGGGCCGAGGCGCAGGCCTCCCAGCGCTACGACCGGGCCGAGCGTCGGATCGGCGGCATCTGATGCTCGACGGCGGGGGAGGCGGGGCCGGCGGGCACTACCCGACGGTCGGCGACCACCCGTCCAGCGTCACGGGACTGGCAACCATGCTCGGTCGGCAGCACACCGCGGCGACGACGCTCGCGAGGGACGTCCACGACAGCGTCCCGCGGGTGCGCACGGCCTGGTCCGACGGCACGGCCGGCGACGCGGCATACACCAGCGCCGGCCGGCTCGATGCCTTCGTCGCCGACGCGCCGGCCGCGCTGTCGAGCGCCCGCACCGCGCTCGAGGACTACGGCACCGAGCTCGTCCGTGGGCGCGCCACCGTCGAGGAGCTCAATCGCGCGTATGCCGCGCTGGAGCCCGCGCAGCGCCGCCTCGCCGCGTTCGGCGACTGGATCGAGCCGCGCCAGGAGCAGGCCTACGACCGGGCGCTGTCGGAGTTCGCCGCGGCGACCGCCGCGGCCGGATTCGCCAGCGTCGCCGACATCGACGCGGCACACCAGGGCGTCCGCCGTCGGGTGACCGGCGCGCGGGACGAGTGCGGCGCGGTGCTGGCTGGACTGGCCCGCCAGATCGCCCTGCCCGGTGGCCGGCCCGGGCAGTCGGCGCTCGCCGCCGGCCTGGTCGGTTCCCGCAGCTCGGCGGAGCTGCTCGCCCGAGCCGGACTCAGCACCGCGCCCAGCTCCCCGGAGGAGGTCAAGCGGTTCTGGGACTCGCTCTCACCGAGCGAGCGACAGACGATGCTGGCCGCCGACCCCAAGCTGTGGGGGAACACCAAGGGCGTTCCCGTCGTCGACCGGGACTGGGCCAACCGGACCGTCCTCGACCAGGACCTCGCGCGCTACCGCCAGTACTTCCTCGACCGTGGCGTCACACCGCCGGCCACTGTTCAGGGCTTCGAGAAGCTCAGCATCGAGGACCGCCGCAAGCTCGGCCTGGACAACCACGGCTACTACATCGACCTCGACACCGCTGCCGACGAGCTGATGGAACGGTACAAGGACGCGTTGATGACCGAGCGAACTCTGCGGGCAGCCGACCTCCGGGATGCTCCGACGTTCCTCCTTGCCTATGACGCCGATCTCTACCATGGCGAGGGGCGCGCGGCGATCGCCTTCGGTAACCCCGACACGGCGGCCAACATCGCACTCTGCGTTCCTGGCCTGGAGTCGAGAGTGAGCAAGATGGACCAGATCGGCGGGGACGCGCTCGCCCTCTACAAGGAGTCTCGACGCGCCGATCCGGCGTCGACGGCGGTCATCGCGTGGCAGGGCTATGACGCTCCCGAGTTCGACGATGTGATGTTCCAGGACAAGGCCGACGCGGGGGCCCGGCTGCTTGCTGCCGATGTCCACGGCCTCACCGTTACCCACGCGGGGGACGTCGACGTCACGGTCGTCGCCCACTCCTACGGCAGCACCACCACCGGACTGGCGCTGCAGCGCTACGGACTCGCCGACGACGTCGACCAGGTGGCGCTCATCGGCAGCCCCGGCGTCGGTGGTGACGCTCGCACGGTCAGCGATCTCCACCTCACGTCCGACCGGCTGTATGTGGGCTCGGCAAGTCGGGACGTTGTGACCACGACCTACAGTCAACTCGGTCACGACCCCTCCCATGCAGACTTCGGTGCGACGCGGTTCAGGGCCGAGAACATCACCCGACAGTCCGGGCTGCCGTGGCAGTTCGACGACCACTCGAAGTACTACGACGACGCAACCCATTGCGAGTCCCTCTACGCGCTTGCCGACATCGCCACCGGCAACGGCGACGCGCTGGACGAGCACGGCATGCTCGCGCAGTCGCGCCGCACCGAGACCGTGACGACCTATCGCGGCTCGACCACCATCGAGGTTGACCCCGAGAGCCGACGGACCCCCACCTCAGGACACCAGCATTGAGCCCCCATCGTGACCGCCAGCGGTGGCCAGCGCTGCTGGCCGTCGGGCTGCTGCTCCTGCTCACTGCCGCATGCGACCCTGCGCCGCCGACCCCTACCCAGACCACGTCCGGAGGCCAGACCGTGTCCTCGCCTGACCCCAATCGTCCGTTCGATCCCATCACCGGGCTGCCCTCGGACCCTGGCCAGGCCCGGACTGAGCTCCGGGCCAGACTCGTGGCCGCCTGGCTTCCGGTTCTGAAGGCCAGCGGGTTGCGCTATCAGACTGCGAGGCTCTGGGTCGGCTATCACACCGACGGCGCTGGTTGGTGGGACAGCCAGATCGTGGTGAGCTTCGGGAAGCCGCCGGTCACCGAGTTTCCGCGAGTGGAGGAGTCCCTGACCCGCGCCGCGGCAGCCACCGGTTGGGGGCAGGCCGGGGTCAGCCACGGAATGAATGTCCGACAGGGCAGCCTGCACCTCGAGGGTGGCTGTGCGACTGGCGACGGGTGCGTCTACACGATCAAGACCGGACCGCGGATCACCCAGGAGATCGCCGAGATCCCGGAGGGCTACACGCTGCGGGTCGAGGAGCTCGAGGCCTACCTCGACCCGGCCGCCCCGCCCCCGACCCGTCGGTGAGTGACCTGCATCGGCAGGGGCAGTGGGGCCGACGCGCGGGCGGGGCGACCCTGGCGTTCCTCGCTGTGCTCGGTGTCCTTGGTGCGTGTCTCCCCATGCCTGGTGCTCCCGCGGCCGGGTCGTCGAGCATGGCGTCGCCGGATCCCAACCGACCCTACGACCCGGTCACCGGCCTGCCCGCCGACCCTGGCCAGGCCCGGGATGAGCTGCGTCGCCGCCTCGTCGAGGCGTGGTCGCCGGTGCTGCAGGACAGTGGGTTGCGCTACCAGAGCGCCCGGTTCGCGACTCACTATCACACCGACGGCGCGGGGTGGTGGGACGGCAGCATCGTCGTGAACCTCGGCGTGCACCCGGAGAGCGAATGGCCGCAGATCGAGCAAGCGATGACACGCGCAGCCGCGCAGCATGGCTGGGGACAAGCGGGAGTGAGCCATGCGCTCAACCTGCGCCGGGGTCCGCTGCAGCTGCGGGGCGCGTGCAGCGTCAACGGCTGCAGCTATGTCATCGAGACGGGGTCTCGGATCACCCAAGAGGTTGCGCCCGTGCCGGAGGGGTACACCCTGAGGGTCGAGGAGCTCGAGGCCTACCTCGACCCGGCCGCCCCGACGCCGACCCGGCGATGACCGCAGGCCGCGAGGTGTCTGCCTCGAGTCGACGCCTGGCGTGGCCCGTGCTCCTGCTGATCGTGTCGGTGCTCTGCAGCGTTGGCGCCTGTGACCTTACGCCTGGTGCTCCTGCGGCGCAGTCGCCTGGGTCGTCGAGCCCGCGGTCGCCCGAGCCGAATCGCCCATTCGATCCCATCACCGGCCTGCCCTCCGACCCGGGCCAGACGCGCAGCGAGCTCCGATCCCGACTGGTCGCGGCCTGGCGGCCGGTGCTGGCTGCCGGCGGTCTTCGCTATGCCAGCGCCTTCTTCTGGGTGGGCTACCACACCGACGACGCCGGCTGGTGGGATGCCGACATCACGGTGAGCTTCGGCAAGCCACCGGCGACCGAGTTCCCGGCCGTCGAGCTGGCGGTGGCGCGAGCCGCGGCCGCGGCTGGCTGGACACAAGCGGGCGTGTCCCACGGTCCCAACCTGCGGAAGGACAGCCTGCATCTGCGAGGCGGTTGTTCCTCCAGCGACGGCTGCGTGTACACGATCAAGACCGGACCGCGGATCACCCAGCGGATCGCCGAGCTCCCGGAGGGCTACACGTTGCGGGTCGAGGAGCTCGAGGCCTACCTCGACCCGGACGCCCCTCCGCCGACCCGGCGGTGAGTCACTGCCGCGGCCGGGTCGGCGCCGGACCGCTCGTCAGTGGGTGACCGGGGTGATCGGCGCGTCGCCGCGCAGCACGGCCAGCACGTTGTCGGCCGCCAGGCTCGCCATCGCCGCTCGGGTCTCGACGGTCGCCGAGCCGAGGTGCGGCAGCAGCACGACGTTCTCGAGCTCGAGCAGTCCCTCGTGGACCTGCGGCTCCTTCTCGAAGACGTCCAGCCCCGCGCCGGCGAGCTGCCCAGCCCGCAGCGCCTCGACCAGCGCGTCCTCGTCGACGACCGGGCCGCGCGAGGTGTTGACGAGGTATGCCGTGGGCTTCATCTGCGCGAGCCGGGCCGCATCGACGAGGTGGTGGGTCGAGGGCAGGTAGGGGCAGTGCAGGGACACGACGTCGGCGGTCGCGAAGAGCTCGTCGAGCGACACCCGTCGGGCAGCCAGCCCGGCGAGCAGCTCGGCCGGCGCGTCGACCTCGTCGGCATAGACGACCTGCATCCCGAAGGCGACCGCGCGGCGCGCCATCGCGGCACCGATCTGACCCATGCCGACGATGCCGATCGTCTTGTCCTGCAGGCCCATTCCGAGCAGATAGAACATGCCCCACTGCCACGGGGTGCGCGACCGGATGATCCGCTCGCCCTCGCCGAAGCGCCGGGTCACCATGAGCATGAGGCCGAAGGCCGTGTCGGCGGTCGTCTCGGTGAGCACCTTGGGCGTGTTCGTCGCGACGACGCCCCGGGCCTCGCACGCGGGCACGTCGATGTTGTTGTAGCCGACCGCGACGTTGGCGACGACGCGCAGCTGCGGGCCGGCGGCGTCGAGGAACTCGTCGTCGACCTTCTCGGTCAGCAGGGTTACGACCGCGTCGGCGCCGGCGATGAGCTGCAGGCACTCGGCCCGGCTGATGCACTCGTCGTGCTCCCAGGCCCGCACCTCGTGCTCGGCGCGCAGGGCCTCGAGCCCCTCGGTGGGGATCTTGTTGGTCACCGCGACGATCGCCATGTCAGGCCTCCACCCACTGCTTGAGGATGCCGAGGCCCTCGCGGATGTCCTCCTCCGGCAGGCCGGAGTAGGCGAAGCGCGCATACATCCGGTCCTCGCCTGGCTGCGGCGTGCCGAAGTGCAGCCGCGTGCAGAAGGACACGCCGGTCTCCTTGAGCGCCCGCTCGGCGAACTCGGGCAACGTCGCAATGCCCTTGCGCGCCATGGCCTCCGTGACGTCCGGGAAGAGGTAGAACGTCGCGTTGGGCCGGCTCAGGCTGAATCCCGCTGTCTGCGAGAGCATCTCGTATGCCGCGTCGCGCCGCCCCTGCAGCGTGCGCCGGATCTCCTCGGCGCCGGACGGGTCGCCGGTGAGCGCCTCGATGCCGGCCCACTGGATGAAGTGGGTCGTGCACGACTCGTTGTTCGTGTTGAGCTTGCTGAACACGGAGGACAGCTCGATCGGTGCGACCGCGGCACCGAGCCGCCAGCCGGTCATCGCATACTTCTTGCTGAAGGTGTAGAGGATGACGGTGCGCTCGGCCATGCCCGGCAGCGACGCGATCGAGGTGGACTCACCGGCATACCGCATCTCGAAGTAGGCCTCGTCGGCGAGCACCCACAGGTCGTGCTCGATGGCGATCTGGGCGATCGCCGCCATCTCCTCCGGCGTGGACTCGGCCGAGATGGGGTTCTGCAGGTTGTTGTAGACGATCGCCTTGGTCTGCGGCGTGATCATCGAGCGCAGGTGGTCGAGGTCGATGGCGAAGCCGGTGTCGGTCGGCACGTAGTGGTACGGCAGCGGCTTGCCGCCGATGAACTCGATCTGGCTCTCGTAGATCGGGTAGCCCGGGTTGGGGTAGAGCACCTCGTCGCCGAACTCGATGAGCGCCTGGACGAACTTGGTGATGACCGGCTTGCCGCCGGGGTGGACAGTGATGTTGTCGGCGGACAGCTCGAGCCCGCGCCGGCCGCCGATATCCGCGGCGAGCGCCTCGCGCAACGGGGCGATGCCGGCGCCCGGGCAGTAGCCGGTCTTGCCGTCGGCGATCGCCCGCTCCATCGCGGCGGTGATGTTCGCCGGGGTCGCGAGGTCGATGTCGCCGAGGTGGAAGGGATAGATCCGATGGCCCTGGGCCCCCCACGCGGCGGCTGCCAGGGAGACCGCGAACGCGGTTTCGGTGCCGAGTCGAGAGATGCGCTTTGCGAGTGCCACGGATGCCGTCCTTCACGCCGTTGTGGGGGTGCCGTTGGGTCGGAGTGCGACCTGATCTGGTCGTGTCGAATCTAGCGCTGCGCGCGCGTGCGCGCGGGGGACCTGCGTCCTCCCGCAGACGGCGCCACGCGGCATACAGTGCGAGCATGACGAATGCGACGGGGCACGTCGTCATCGCGTGCGACAAGTTCAAGGGCTCGCTCACCGCGATCGAGGTGGTCGAGGCGATCCGCGACGGTCTCGCGGCGGCCGCGCCCGGCCGTGAGGTGCGCTCGGTCCTCGTCGCCGACGGCGGCGACGGCACGCTCGCGGCGGCCGAGTCGGCGGGCTTCACGCACGTCCCGGTCACCGTCGCCGGCCCCACCGGCGAGCCGGTGACCAGCGGGTATGCCGTGCGCGACGGCGTCGCCGTCGTCGAGATGGCCGACTGCTGCGGCCTCGTGCACCTGCCCGGCGGGATCCGACAGCCGCTCACGGCGAGCTCGCGCGGCCTCGGCGAGATGATGGCGGCCGCGCTCGACGGCAGCGAGCAGGTCGAGCACCTCGTCGTCGGCATCGGCGGCAGCGCGAGCACCGACGGCGGCGCGGGCATGCTCGCCGCCCTCGGTGCGCGGCTCATCGACGCCGAGGGGCGTCCGCTGGCCGACGGCGGCGCGGCGCTCGCCGGTCTGGCGGCGGTCGACCTCAGCGGCCTGCATCCTCGGCTGGCCGACGTGCAGCTCACTCTCGCGTGCGACGTCAACAACCCCTTGCTCGGGGAGTCCGGTGCGGTCGCGATCTTCAGCCCGCAGAAGGGCGCCGGCGAGGCTGAGCAGCAGGTGCTCGAGGCCGCGCTCACCCACTACGCCGCCCTGGTCACCGCGGCGATGGGTCGCGACGACACCGGCCTGCCCGGAGCCGGGGCCGCCGGCGGCGTCGGGTATGCCGCGCAGGCCGTGCTCGGCGCCCGGATGCGACCCGGGGTCGAGCTCGTCCTCGACGTCGTCGGCTTCGAGCAGGTCGTCGAGGGTGCCGCCCTCGTCGTCACCGGTGAGGGATCGCTCGACCGGCAGACCTTGCTCGGCAAGACCCCGGCCGGCGTGGCAAGCGCCGCTGCGGCTCACGGCATTCCGGTGGTCGCCGTGTGTGGTCGGGCGCTGCTGTCGGCGGACGACGTCGCGGCCTCGGGCATCGAGCAGGTCTATGCGCTCACCGACCTCGAGCCCGACGAGCAGCGCTGCATGAGCGAGGCGGGCTGGTTGCTGCGCCGGCTCGCCGAGCGGGTGGGACGCGAGCGGCTGCGCTGACCCGGAGCCGCAACGCCCTAGGGTCTGCCCATGGCGTCAACGGGCAACGAGACCCCATGGATCACTCCGCTCGTCGGCCGGGACCGACATGAGGAGCATCGGGCGGCGACCCCGCTCGAGCTGTTCTTCGACCTGACCTTCGTCGTCGCGGTCGCGGCGGCCGCCTCCGAGCTGCACCACGGGCTGGCCGAGGGGCATTGGTCCAACCTCGGCGGCTACCTCGTCACGTTCTTCGGGATCTGGTGGGCCTGGATGAACTACTCCTGGTTCGCCTCCGCCTACGACACGAACGACGTCGTGTGGCGGGTGCTCACCTTCGTCCAGATGGCCGGCGTGCTCGTGCTCGCCGCCGGCGTGCCGCGGGCCTTCGCGGACGGCGACTACGGGGTCGTCGTCCTCGGCTACGCGATCATGCGGGCGCCGATGGTCGTGCAGTGGCTGCGCGCCGCCCACGCCGACGAGGACCGGCGCGCGACCGCGCGCAGCTATGCCGCCGGCATCCAGCTCATGCAGCTGCTGTGGGTCGGCTGGCTGCTGCTGGGCTCCCCGGGCGGAGTGGCCCTGCTGCTGCTGCTCGTCGCCGGCGAGCTGCTCGTGCCGGTGGTCGCCGAGCGGCACGGCACCACGCCCTGGCACCCGGCGCACATGGTCGAGCGCTACGGCCTGATGACGATCATCGTGCTCGGCGAGGTGCTGCTGTCGACGACGCGGGCGATCTCGGGGTCCCTCGACGAGCACGGCATCACCGGCCCGCTGCTGCTGGCCATCGTCGGCGGCCTGCTGGTCGTCTTCTGCCTGTGGTGGTTCTACTTCAAGCACTCCTACGAGGAGCGGCTCGCCGAGGAGGACCGCGACTCCCCGTGGCTGTGGGGCTACGGGCACTACGTCATCTACGCCTCCGTGGCGGCGGTCGGGGCCGGCCTGGGCGCATGCATCGACGTCGTCGAGCACGTGGCGCACGTGAGCAGCCGCGCAGCTGCGCTCACCCTGGGACTGCCGGTCGCGGCATACCTGCTCATGCTCGGCTGGCTGCACGGCGTCGACTCGGCATCGTGGAAGACGCTGCGCCGCGGCGTCGCCACCTCCGTCGTCGTCATCGCGGTATGCCTCGCCGGGCTCGAGACCGGGCTGACCGTGCTGCTCGTCGGGGTCGTCCTCGTGCTCGCGCTCGCGGAGTTCCTCGTGCGCGACCGCGATCGGGTGGCCACGGCCGACAACGAGCGCAAGGCCGCCAGCGGCCAGTCGGTCGAGAACATGCACGGCTCGGAGTGAGGGAGGGAGTGGCCTCGTGCGCGCGGTGAGCTACGCGGCATACGGACAGCCGCCGACGGTGGGCGAGCTGCCCGACCCGGTCTGTCCGCCCGGCGGCGTCGTCGTGCGCGTGCTCGCGACCGGCGTATGCCGCTCGGACTGGCACGCGTGGCTCGGCCACGACCCCGTGCCGCTGCCGATGGTGCCGGGGCACGAGCTCGCCGGCGAGGTCGCCGAGGTCGGGCCGGCGGTGCGCCGGTGGCGGGTCGGCGACCGGGTCACCGTGCCGTTCGCGTGTGGCTGCGGTGACTGTCCGGTATGCCGCGCCGGCGACACGCACGTCTGCCCCCGGCAGACCCAGCCGGGCTTCACCGGGTGGGGCTCCTTCGGCGAGCTCGTCGCCATCGAGGCGGCCGACACCAACCTGATCCGGCTGCCGGACTCGGTCGACGTGGTCGCCGCGGCCGCCCTCGGCTGTCGCTATGCCACGGCCTACCGGGCGCTCGTCGGCGTCGGCCGGCTGCAGGCGGGCGAGTGGCTCGCGGTGCACGGGTGCGGCGGGGTCGGGCTGTCGGCGGTGCAGATCGGCGTCGCGCTGGGGGCTCGGGTGGTGGCGGTCGACGTGGCATCCGCGGCCCGCCAGGCGGCGCTCGACCTGGGCGCCGAGGTGGCGCTGGCGGCCGGGGTCGGTCGCGGCGTGGGGGAGCAGGGCCGGGGTGAGCGCGCGGCGCTGGCCGACCTCGTCGAGGCGACCGAGGGCGGACCGCACCTGTCCCTCGATGCGATCGGCTCGGTCGACGTGCTGCGCACGTCGGTGCGCTCGCTGCGACCTCGAGGCCGGCATGTCCAGGTCGGCCTGCTGCTCCGCGCGGACGCGGTGTGCGAGGTGCCGATGGGGCAGGTCATCGCGCGGGAGCTGGCCGTGCTCGGGTCGCACGGGATGCCGGCGCGTGACTATCCCGAGCTGCTCGACCTGGTGGACGGGGGCCGCCTCGAGCCGGCCCGGCTGGTGTCCCACGTGGTGCCGCTGGCCGACGCGCCGGCGGCGCTGATGGCGATGGCGGCGACGGGCCTGGTGGTGGTCGACCCGCTGCGATGATCCCGACAGTCATGTTGACAAGATGCTGACGCGGCCTTCCTCGTCGGCCTCACCGTCGATGCCACCGGCACCTTCGTCATGAGCCGCATCGCAGCCGGCCACGCCGGCGCGGCCGAGACCGGGTCGCCCGGGTTGACCCAGGTGATGGCGGTCACCGGAGCGCTGGCGCTGATCGTCATGGCGGTCCACGCGGCCTGGGCGCTGGCCGTCGTGCGGCGGGGGCGCGAGCCCGAGCTCGTCGGCTTCCACCGCTTCTCGCTCTGGGTGTGGGCGCTCTGGCTGGTGCCCTACGTCACGGGCATGGTCGGCTCGATGAGCGGCGGGTCCGGGACCCAGCTCGCCGGGTGACCGGCTGCCCGAGCCCGGCGCTGCTGTCCGGTGAGCCGATCAGGGCGTCGGGTCGATGACCGACACGTAGACGTCGGTGTTGCCGTACTGGGCCGGGCAGGCGGTCGGCGGGGCCGGCTTCTCGCTCGGCGGGGTCGCGGCCGGGTTGACGCCGGTCGTCTTGAGCTGCAGCCGATCAGCCATGTCGCCCCGGACGACCGCGCCGGTGTCGACGAGGTAGCGCTGATAGGCATCGACGGCCGCGCAGCCCTCCCCGTTGCGCGAGTCGGTGTAGACGAACCACGCGGCCTCGTCACCGGACACCAGGGTGGTGTAGTCCCCCCAGAACTGTCGCTGCAGGTTGTTCTGCGCACTCACTGCGGGGTCACTGGAGGCGGAGGAGACGCGCTGCGCCTGGCTCCACAGCTGGCCGTCGGTCGACGTGCGATACCACGCGTCGATGGTGGCGTTGCCGGTGCCGAAGGCGTGCGGGTCGGCTGCCTGCAGCGCCTGGTAGCCCAGGTCGACCCGACCGTTGGCCGCGACGTCGAGCCCGGGGAAGAAGGCGTAGCCCTCGCCGCCGCCGCTCACCTCCACCGGCGTGCCCCATGTCCGGCCGGCGTCGGCCGAGCGGACGACGACGATCCGCCCGGTGTCCGCGCCGTCGGCGTCGGCAACCCGGGTGGCCCACGCGGCATACACGACCGTGCTGCCCACGCGCGGGTCGGCGGCAAGCACGGGGAAGCTGTTGGTGCGGAAGGCCGCGCCGGGGATCGGATCGGCGATCTCGCGGACTGAGCCCATCGATGCCGGTCGGGTCCACGACGAGCCGCCGTCCCGTGAGATCGAGACGACCTGGTCGCTGCCTTGCTCGAAGCCGACGTAGACGGTGCCGTCCGGTCCGACGGTGCTCGTGCTGCCCTGACGTCCGTTGCCGGTGCCGTTGTTGCCCGCCGGTGACAGCTGCTTCGGGCTGCCGAAGGAGAGTCCGCCGTCCCGGGACACCGACACCATGACCGGTTCGCTGCCGTTGCCGGTGGATGTGGCGGAGCGGAACTCGGTCCAGGTGAGATAAACCTGGCCGAAGTGTGGGCTGCTGGGCGAGGTGTCGACCGAGATCCAGTTCTTGTCGTTGAAGTCGACGTTGCTCGTCTTGGTCGTGCCGATGACCGGCGCCGACCAGGTGCGGCCGTCGTCGTCGGACCACGCGACGACGATGTACTCGTAGCCCTTGCCACCCGTGATCGTCGCCAGGCTCGAGTAGTAGACCCGGGCGCCCGCGGCATACGAGAAGCCACCAGCACCGTCGGGCTTGGGGCCGTAGGCGATGACCGGGTCGCCGTCGCTGATGACGCCGAGGCCGGCCCAGGACGGCTGGTCGTCGAGCAGTCCGCGGTTGGTCCAGGTCTGGCCACCGTCGTCGGAGGTGTAGACGCCCGACGTGCCGACGCCCGGGACGAAGGAGCAGTCGGATGCCGGCACGCTCGGCCCGCGGACCGGCCCTGGACCGCACGCCGGCTGACGCTGCTCGTCGTTGGCCCCGGCGACGAGATAGCGCTGGGCGATCGGGTTGACCGCGATCGAGGTCTCGTTCTGCTTGTTCGTGGGGAAGCGCGCCGTGCCGTCGGAGCCCGCGTCACCGGCCACTTGCGGTCGGTTGGCCTGCACGTCGTATGCCGCGACCGCGGCAGCCAGCGTCCGCGCTCCTGTGGGCTGCTCGCCGCCGGAGGTGTCGGCCATGGCGCCCGGGGCGCCGAGCGCGAGCTGCCCCAGCAGCGCGCTGGCTGCGGCGACGGCGCTGACGACGCGGGCGGTGCGGTGGGCCATGACGCTCCTGCAGGGTGCCGGGTTGGGTCGGCTGAAGCGTCGAGCCTACGCCGTCGCGCGGATGGCGCCAAGACCCGATCGGGGGATCTGCGCTGGTGAGGGCCGGTGGCGGCCCCGGCCGCCAGCCTTCGGATTCGGGGCGAACGGCTAGAATCAGCCTGGGCCGAGCAGGGGGCTGCCGGTCGATCATCTCGATCCCGCCACGACCAGCAGGAGGCTGTCCACTCATGACCATGTCCCTCACCCGCCTTAGCCGGGTCGCCGTGCCCGCGGCGCTCGCCGTCATCGCGCTCGGCGCCTGCCAGAGCTCGACCTCGTCCACCACCGCGTCGAGCGCGCCGGCGGCCACGACGAAGGCCGCGACGCCGACCCCGACGCCCACGCCGACCCCGACGCTGAAGGGCCAGGAGCTCCTCGACAAGTCCAAGGCCGCCGCGCTCGCCGCGACCTCGGTGCACCTCAAGGGCTCGATCGTCGACAGCGGCTCGACGATGGCGCTGGACTTCAACGGTGCCACCGACGGCAGCAACGGGAGCTACTCGATCACCCAGGGCGACCAGCAGATCACCGTCCTGCGGATCGGCGCCGACGGCTATCTCAAGGCCAATGCCGCGTTCTGGAAGAAGAACGCCGGTGGCGTCGACACGACGAAGGTCGTCGACAAGTGGGTGAAGTCGCCGTCGCTGGTGAACAAGATGAAGGACTTCACGACGGCATCGCTGCTCACCTCGATGTACAAGGACGTCAAGGTCGACGCCGAGGTGAAGACCGACACCGTCGACGGAGCCACCGTCTACGTCCTCACCGACTCCACGTCAGCCTCGCCGGGCAAGCTCATGCTCGACGCCAAGACCTACCTGCCGGTCAAGCTCACCGGCGTCGACGCCAAGGGCACCTCCGGCGAGGTCCTCTTCACCGACTGGAACAAGGCGCCGGCGCCGCAGGCTCCGCCGGCCGCCGAGGTCGTCGCCGTCCCCTGACCCGGGAGGGCCTCGAGTGGCGGTCCGGCCGATGCCGGGCCGCCACTGGCATCTCCGGAAGGGTGGCGAGTGTGGACTCTCGGTCACTGCGAGCGCACGCGGCATACGGAAAGGCCCGGCCGAGATCGGCCGGGCCTGCTCCATCGGAGCGAGCGACGGGAATCGAACCCGCGTATCCAGCTTGGGAAGCTGGCGCTCTACCATTGAGCTACGCTCGCGCGGCGGCATACCGAGTGGTCGTGCGTATGCCGCGTGGCGAGTCGGCAGTCTAGCCCACCTCCGCGGGCCCTCTCGAACCGGATAGGTTGGGCGCCGTGCTGCTCTCCGACAGGGACATTCGCGCCGAGGTCGACGCCGGTCGGGTGCGGCTGGAGCCGTGGGATCCGGCGATGATCCAGCCCTCGAGCGTCGACGTCCGGCTGGACAAGTTCTTCCGGCTCTTCGACAACCACCGCTATCCGGTCATCGACCCGGCGGCCGAGCAGCCCGACCTCACCCGGCTCGTCGAGGCCGACGACGCCTTCGTGCTGCATCCCGGCGAGTTCGTGCTCGGCTCGACGCTCGAGACGGTCACCCTGCCCGACGACCTGGCCGCCCGCGTCGAGGGCAAGTCGAGCCTCGGTCGGCTGGGGTTGCTCACCCACGCGACGGCGGGATTCGTCGACCCGGGCTTCTCGGGGCATGTCACCCTCGAGCTGAGCAATGTCGCGACCCTGCCGATCATGCTCTATCCGGGGATGAAGATCGGTCAGCTGTGCTTCTTCCGGCTCTCGTCGCCGGCCGAGAATCCGTACGGCTCAGCGACCTACGGCTCGCACTACCAGGGCCAGCGCGGCCCGACCGCGAGCCGGTCGTGGCAGAGCTTCCACCGCACCGAGGTCTGACGCCTCAGGCGGCGGGCAGCGCGTCGAGGGTGGTGACCGGGTCGGTGCCGTCGGTGACGCGGATCGCTCCGTGCTCGAAGCGGACCGTGTATGCCGCCGGCCCGTCGGCCACGCCGGCGGCGTCCTCGAGCACCGGACCGCTCGCCGGCAGCCCCAGGGCGCCGCTCGGGCCGCCGGCCCGCTCGTAGGCCAGCATCACCTCGACGGGCACGAACCAGGTCTGCGCCCCGCAGCGCAACAGGCTGCCGGGACCGAGGTCGAGGCGGTGCACGCGGGCCGCCCACGGCCGCATCCCGGGGCCGGGCAGGCCCACCTCGGTCTGGTCCATCGCCGCCTCCTCGCGGGTGTAAGACGTCCGGCTCGATTCCTCTCGTGAAGGAGCCGCATCCATTGGACGTGATACGGGTCACATCATGACGCCCCCGTGGCCAGATCGTGCGGAGGCGACCGGGTGTGGCTGTCGGTGTCCCGGGATACCGTCACGGGATGATCCGCTTCGAGCGCGTCACCAAGTCGTATGCCGCGCGGCCGGCTCGCGGTGCCGGCTCGGCGGCGGGCGACCGGAACGCCCCGACGGTCGCCGTCGACGAGCTGACCCTCGACGTGCCGGCCGGGCAGGTCACCGTGCTCGTCGGGCCCTCCGGTTGCGGGAAGACGACGACCCTGCGGATGGTCAACCGGATGATCGAGCCGACCTCCGGCACGATCACCCTCGGCGGCCGCGACACCGCCACGCTCGACCCCGCCGAGCTGCGCCGCGGCATCGGCTATGTCATCCAGCACGCCGGCCTCTTCCCGCACCGCACGGTCGCCGACAACGTCGCCACCGTGCCGCGACTGCTCGGCTGGGACCGACGCCGCTCCCGGGCCCGGGCGCTCGAGCTGCTCGAGCGGGTCGGCCTCGACGCGGCCCTTGCCGACCGCTATCCCAGCCAGCTCTCCGGCGGTCAGCAGCAGCGGGTCGGCGTGGCCCGGGCGCTGGCCGCCGACCCCCCGGTGCTGCTCATGGACGAGCCCTTCTCGGCCGTCGACCCGGTGGTCCGCGAGCAGCTGCAGGACGAGCTGCTCGGCCTGCAGGCCGACCTCGGCAAGACGATCCTCTTCGTCACCCACGACATCGACGAGGCGATCCGGCTGGGCGACCAGGTCGCCGTGCTCCGGGTGGGCGGCCGGCTCGCGCAGGTCGACTCACCGGCCCGGCTGCTGGCCGACCCGGCCGACGACTTCGTCGCCGATTTCGTCGGCCGCGACCGGGGCTACCGCGCGCTCGGCTTCCGCGACGCCCTGCCGATCCAGCCGACACCGGAGCCCACCGTCCCGCTCGGCGCCGACGTCGGGCAGGCCCGCGCGACCGCCACCGACCGCTGGCTGCTCGTCGTCGACGAGGCGGGCCGGCCGGTCGGCTGGGTCGAGCCGGAGCGGCTCACCGGTGCGGTCTCCCGCGACGACCTGCACCGCGGGGGCACCGTCGCCCGCCGCGACGGCTCGCTGCGCGCGCTGCTCGACGCCGCGCTGTCCGCGCCGTCCGGTCGCGGGGTGCTCGTCGACGAGCAGGGCGCCTTCGTCGGCACGGTGACCGCCGCCCAGGTGACGGCGGCGCTCGCCGCGCCGGCGGTGCGGCCGGGCGGCATACCGGATGGCGGTGGGCATGCAGTGGATCGGTGACCACCTGCCGGAGATCCTCCGGTATGCCGCGTCGCACGCCGCGCTCGCGGGCCTGCCGCTGCTCGTCGGGCTGGCGATCGCGCTGCCGGTCGGGTGGCTCGCGCGTCGGCAGCCGCGGCTGGCCGGGCTCATCGTCGGCGGCTCCGGGCTGCTCTACACGATCCCCAGCCTCGCGCTGTTCATCCTCATACCACTGCTGCTCGGCACCCGGATCCTCGACCCGCTCAACGTCTACGTCGCGATGACGATCTACACCCTCGCGCTGCTCGTGCGCACCGTCGTCGACGCGCTCGGCTCGGTGCCTGAGGCGACCCGGGCGGCGGCCACCGCGATGGGCTATCGCGGGCTCGGGCGGCTCGTCGCGGTCGACCTGCCGCTGGCCGTGCCCGTGCTCGCGAGCGGGTTGCGGGTCGCCGCGGTGAGCAATGTGAGCATCGTCAGCGTCTCGGCGCTCATCGGCTATCCGCAGCTCGGCTCCTACCTCACCGACGGCTATCAGCGCGACTACCCGCTCGAGATCGGGGTCGGCATCGTCGGCTGCCTGCTGCTCGCGCTGCTCTTCGACCTGGCCATCCGCGGCGGAGAGCGAGCGCTCACGCCGTGGCTGCGGGTGGGGCGGTGAGGCCGTGCTGACCTCGATCTGGGCCTGGCTCACCGACCCGGCGAGTTGGTCGGGCCGCGACGGCATCCCCACCCGGCTCGTCGAGCACCTGCTCTACAGCGTCGTCGCCCTCGTCCTCGCGGCGGCCGTCGCGCTGCCGCTCGGGGCGTGGATCGGCCACTCCGGCCGGGCCCGCTGGCTGGTCACCGCGGCCAACGCGGCGCGCGCGGTGCCCAGCCTCGGGCTGCTCTTCGTCGTCGCCATGCTCGCCGGTCCGCGGATCCGCGGCGACTTCGCCTATGTCGTGCCGAGCCTCGTCGTCCTCGTCCTGCTCGCCGTGCCCCCGCTGCTCGCCGGCGCCGAGTCCGGCGTACGGGCGGTCGACCCGGCGGCGCGCGACGCGGCATACGGGATGGGGATGCGGGCCCGCGAGGTGCTGCTGGGCGTCGAGCTCCCGTGCGCGCTGCCGCTGCTGCTCTCCGGCGTGCGCGCGGCCACCCTGCAGGTCATCGCGACCGCGACGATCGCCGCGTCGGTGAGCCTTGGGGGCCTCGGCCGCTATCTCATCGACGGGCTCGCGGTGAGCGACTATGCGCAGATGGCCGGCGGCGCGCTGCTCGTCGCCGCGCTCGCCCTCGCCGTCGACGGCCTGCTCGCGCTCGTCACGCGGTATGCCGTGTCACCCGGACTCGGCGGCATATCCGGGAAGCGTGGGGGTAGGTCTGGGGTTGCACGCCGTATGCCCGCCGCGCCGACCGTCGGCCGGCTCTCCCACGGAAGCGAGCCATCATGACCCCCTCGACCAGCCCCTCTGGCCCGTCCCGGCGAGCCGTCCTGCTCGGTGTCGCCGGCGCCGCCGGCCTCGGCCTCGCGGCCTGTGGCTCGGGCAGCAACCCGATGAGCCCGGCGACCGGCGCGACCGGCGGCGGCACGGGGGCCGCGAGCGGCACGCTCACCGTCGGCGCGGCGGACTTCTCCGAGTCGCAGGTGCTCGCCGAGATCTATGCCCAGGCGCTCACCGCCAAGGGCGTCAAGGCCGGCACCCGGCCGGCCATCGGCAGCCGCGAGGTCTACCTCAAGGCGCTGCAGGACGGCTCGGTCGACATCGTCCCGGAGTACACCGGCTCGCTGCTGTCCTTCCTCGACAAGACCGCGACGGCCAAGGCACCGGACGAGGTGTATGCCGCGCTGCAGAAGGCGCTGCCCGCCGGTGTCGTCGTCACCGCGAAGAGCGCCGCCGAGGACAAGAACTCGATCGTCGTCACCAAGGCGACCGCGGCGAAGTGGTCGCTCACCCAGATCGGCGACCTCGTCGCTCACCAGGGCGAGGTGGTCATCGCGGCGCCGCCGGAGTTCAAGGACCGCCAGCAGGGGCTGGTCGGGCTCAAGGAGCAGTACGGCTTCGTGCCCAAGGACTTCCGGCCGCTCAAGGGCAAGGCGGTCGTCGACGCGCTGCTCGGCGACCAGGCCCAGGCGGCCAACATCTTCTCCACCGACCCGTCGATCTCGACCAACGGCTTCGTCACCCTGGCCGACCCCAAGCTGCTCTTCGGCTCCGACAACGTCGTGCCGCTGGTGCGCAAGGACAAGCTCACCGACCAGCTAAAGGCCACCCTCGACGCGGTCTCGGCCAAGCTCGACACGGCCGGTCTGACCGGGCTGGTCAAGCAGGTCGACGTCGACAAGAAGGACGCCAAGGTCGTCGCCAAGGAGTGGCTCGCCACGGTCGGCCTCGGCTGACGCTGGGCCGGCGCGGGAGGTCATCGCCCGAGTCCGGTCGGTCCAGGCGGCCCTGGCGGGCGCGCCGTGTGCGGCATACCGGATTCCGCTAGCGTCGGAAACACCCGGCCTGTCAAGGTCGTGGCTGACTCAGGGGAGCGCTCGTGTCCGTGATCGACGTGCAGGGACTGACCAAGCACTACGGGGAGGTCCGGGCCGTCGACGGCCTGGATCTGCAGGTCGAGGCGGGTGAGTTCTTCGGCGTGCTGGGGCCCAACGGCGCCGGAAAGACGACCACCCTGGAGTGCATCGAGGGGATCCGCCAGCCGGACTCGGGCACGATCTCGGTCTTCGGCGAGTCGCCGTGGCCTCGCAACACCGGCCTGGTGCGACGGATCGGCGTGCAGCACCAGGCGACGGCCTTCTTCGAGATGCTCACCGCCCGCGAGCAGCTCGAGGTCTTCGCCGACCTGTATGCCGCGCCGCGAGCCAGGGCGGGTGCGCTGCTGGAGGAGGTGGGGCTCGGCGACTTCGCCAACCATCAGACCAAGAAGCTCAGTGGCGGCCAGCAGCAACGTCTCTCGATCGCCGCGGCACTGGTGCACGAGCCGGAGATGGTCTTCCTCGACGAGCCGAGCGCGGCCTTGGACCCGCAAGCCCGGCGCAACCTCTGGGATCTGCTCAAGGGCGTCAACGGCGACGGGCGCACGGTCGTGCTGACGACCCACTACATGGACGAGGCCGAGTATCTCTGCGATCGGGTTGCGATCATCGACCACGGCAAGATCCTCGCCGTCGATACGCCGGCCAACCTGGTCCGCGGCCTCGACGCCCCGACCCGGATCACCTTGCCCGACACGGCGATCGGCCGCGAGGACGCCGAGCGGCTGGTCGGCGGGGAGGCGGTGAGCGTCGACAACGGGTCGTTGACGATGACCACCCGAGATCCCGCGCCGGTGCTCGTCGCCCTCGCCGAGCGGGATGCGCTGACCGGCCTGCAGGTGCGTGGGGCCACCCTCGAGGACGTCTTCCTCAACCTCACCGGACGGGAGTTGCGCGCATGACCGGCTTCCGTGCGCTGGCTGCGGCCCAGCTCAAGGCCTTCACCCGCGACCGGATGCTCATCTTCTGGACCATCCTCTTCCCGTTGATGTTCCTCGTGCTCTTCGGCGGCATCTTCACCGGCGGCGATTCGGCCAACCGGGTCAAGGTGACCCAGGTGGGGCAGGTCGCGCTCTTCGACCAGATGCCGCCGGCCGCGCGCGCCGAGATCGACAAGGTCATCGAGCTGGACCGGGTCGACGACCTCGGCACGGCGATGGACCGGGTGCGCAAGGGCGAGCGGGCCGGTGCCATCGCCATGCAAGGGGGCACGGTCACTCTCTACTACTCGGCCGCCGACCAGGTGAAGGCCGGGATCGTCCGCGGCACCTTCGACTCGATCGTCAACGGCGCGAACATCGCCATCTCGGGCCAACCGCCGGCCCTCACCCTCAAGGCCGAGCAGGTCGAGGATCGCTCGCTCAAGGCGATCCAGTACGTCACGCCGGGGCTGCTGGCCTGGGCAGTCTCGATGGGGGCCGTCTTCGGCGGGGCACTCACCCTGGTGATGTGGCGCAAGAGCGGGCTGCTGCGCCGGCTGCGGCTGTCGCCGGTGAGCACCAGCGCGCTCGTGCTGTCCCGCTCGCTCATCACCATCATCCTCGCGCTGCTGCAGCTGGTCATCTTCCTCGGCGTCGGGATGCTCGCCTTCGGGCTCCGGCTGAGCGGATCCTGGTGGGCGGCTGTCCCGCTGCTCATCCTCGGCTCGCTGGCCTTCCAGGCGATCGGGCTGGTCGTCGGCGCGGTGAGCAAGACGGAAGAGGCGGCCTCCGGCATGGCCAACCTCGTCGTGATGCCGATGGCCTTCCTCTCGGGCAGCTTCATCCCGTTGGACAGCGCCCCTGACTGGCTGCGCACGGTCTCGAACTTCCTGCCGATGGGCCACCTCAACAAGGGCATGTCGGCGGTCATGGTGCGCGGCGAGGGGCCGGCGGCGATCCTGGTGCCCTCCCTCGTGCTGATCGGCTTCACCGTCGTCTTCTCGCTGCTCGCCGCCCGCCTGTTCCGCTGGGAGGAGTAGGCCGCGCCGCTCTCACGCGCGGTGGAGGTATTCGGCGGCGTCGTGGGCCCAGGCAGATACCTCCACGCGCGGAGGGACCCACCCGCGGTGGGAGGGCGGCCGGCTCGGGTCAGCCGGCGGGGGAGGGCTCGGGGTCAGGCTGGGGCTGCGCGGCGGCGCCGGGCGGCATACCCTCCTCGCCCTGGCGGACAGCGGCGAGCAGCATCTGCGCGACGTCGACGACCTCGACCTGACCCTCGCTGGCCTTGCCCTCCTCGACGAGCTTGTTGACCCCGTCGCTGAGCATCACCTTGCAGAACGGGCAGCCCACGGCGATCCGGGCCGCGCCGGTGCCGACCGCCTCGGTGGTCCGGTTGACGTTGATCCGGGTGCCGAGCCGCTCCTCCATCCACATCCGGGCGCCACCGGCGCCGCAGCAGAAGGACCGGATCTCCGAGCGCTCCATCTCGCGGACCTCGACGCCCGGCAGGGCACCGAGCAGCTCGCGTGGCGGGGCGTAGACGTGGTTGTGCCGGCCGAGGTAGCACGGGTCGTGATAGGTGACCGTGGCCGCGGTCGAGGCGTCCTTGGAGCCGGCCGACTCGCCGGGGCGGGAGACCGGGACGAGCCGCTGCTCGCGAACCAGCCGGTTGAGCAGCTGGGTGTGGTGGACGACCTCGTAGTGGCCGCCGACCTGGGGGTACTCGTTCTTGAGCGTGTTGAAGCAGTGCGCGCAGGTGACGACGATCTTGGTCACCTTGAGCTCGCCCAGCACTTCGACGTTCTGCATCGCGAGCATCTGGAAGAGGAACTCGTTGCCGGAGCGGCGGGCCGAGTCGCCGGTGCACGACTCGCCGTCGCCGAGGACGGCATACCGGACGCCGGCCGTGTGCAGCAGCTCGGCGACCGCGCGGGTGGTGCGCTTGGCCCGGTCCTCGAAGGCGCCGGCGCAGCCGACCCAGAGCAGGTAGTCGAGCTCGGTGGCGTCCTCGACGTCGGCACCGAGGATCGGCACCTCGAAGGGCAGCCCCTTGGCCCAGTCCATCCGCATCCGCGGAGCCAGACCCCACGGGTTGCCGTTCTTCTCGAGGTTCTTGTAGAGCGTCCCGAGCTCGCTCGGGAAGGCGCTCGCGATGAGGTTCTGGTAGCGCCGCATGTCGACGATCGCGTCGACGTGCTCGATGTCGACGGGGCACTGCTCGACGCACGCACCGCACGTCGTGCACGACCACAGCACGTCCTCGGCGATGACGCCTTCCGAGCCCAACGGCGCGTATGCCGTGAGCGGCGCGTCCGCGGCATACCCGCTGGGCGTGCCGACCAGGGGCGCCTCGCCGAGCGCCTGGACCTCGGCGGGCAGCGCCTCGCGGGCGGCCTCGCTGGCCTGCAGCCAGGGTGCCTTGGCGTGCGCGTGGTCGCGCAGCGTCATGACGAGGAGCTTGGGGGACAGCGGCTTGTCGGTGTTCCACGCGGGGCACTGGCTCTGGCAGCGGCCGCACTCGGTGCACGTGGTGAAGTCGAGCAGGCCCTTCCACGTGAAGTCCTCGACCTTGCCGACGCCGAGCGCGGCATCCTCGTCGAGCTCGTCGACCTTCTCGAAGTCGAGCGGCTCGCCCTTGACGGTCATCGGCTGCAGCTCGCCGAGCGAGGTGCGCCCGTCGGCGTGCCGCTTGAACCAGATGTTGAAGAACGCGAGGAAGCGGTGCCAGGCGACGCCCATCGTCGGCTGCAGCGAGATGGTGATCATCCAGGCGAAGGACACCAGGATCTTGATCATCGCGACGAGGTAGATGAGCTGCTCGACGGTGCCCTTGTCGGCCCACTGCCACAGCCACTGCGCGCCCCAGCCGGAGAGCGGGAAGTGCACGACGAGCGACTCGCCGGGGTTGGTGAGCTGGACGTGCCGCGCCTCGAGGGTGCGCAGCAGCATGATGCAGAGCATCACGACGAAGATCGTGAACTCGACGTAGTAGGCCTGCCACCACACCGAGCCGAAGAAGCGGCTGCGCCGGCCGTCAGCGCCGGAAGCCGAGCGCGGGTGGTTGCGCTGGCGGATGACGATGAGCACGCAGATCGCGATGAAGCCGACGCCGGCGAAGAGCTCGATGAGCCACTCGAAGGGCGCGAAGTGGCCTAGGACGGGCAGCCGGAAGTCCGCCCAGATGAGCTGGAAGAAGGCGTTGACGAGCGTCGCGAAGAGCAGGAAGAAGCCGAGCGCGGTGAACCAGTGCGCGATCGAGACGATCGGCAGGCGCGACATCCGGGTGTGCCCGAGGAACTCGCGAGCCAGGGTCATCGTGCGGGTGGCCGGCTCGTCGCGTCGGGTCGGGTCGGCCTGGCCGAGCTGGAAGAACCGGTAGAACCGGGCCACCTGACGGAACAGCAGGATCCAGCCGACGAGGGGGATCGTGAAGCACAACGCGATCGCGACGATCTGCAGCGGGCTCATGGCCGGAGTCTAGCGGTCACTAAGCGCTTGCTCACCTGGCGTGAGGGTGACGTCGATCCCGTCGCGCCGGTATGCCGCCCGCTCGGGTGAGCGGGCGGCATACCGGATCTGGGTGGTGGGGCTGGGTCAGCCGCTCAGCCGCGCAGGCGGTAGGTGAGCACGACGTTGCCCTTCTCGGTCACCTGGTGGTCGGCGAGGCGCAGCGGCAGCGGCGGGTCGCCGTCCTCGGTGAGCCGGCGGCCGGTGCCGGCCAGGGCCGGGTGGACGACGAGGATGAGCTCGTCGAGCAGCCCGGCGTAGGCGAGCTGCCGGGCGATCGAGAGGGAGCCGGACACGGCGATCCGCCCGCCGTCGGTCGCCTTCAGCGCGCGGACCGTGTCGAGGAGGTCGCCACCGACGAGCCGGCTGTTCTGCCAGTCGAGTGGGCGGGTGCGGGTGCGGGACGCGACGAGCTTGGTGACCGGGTTGATGAAGTCCTTGAACTCGTCCTCGGCGGTGGGCCAATAGCCCGACCACTGGTCGTAGGTCACCCGACCCATGAGCACCGTGTCGACGCCTGCGGTGGCCCGGTCCATGGCCGCGCCCACGCCGTCGTCGAAGGCGTCGAGCTGGAAGACGTGCGGGCTCTCGAGCACCCCGTCGACCGAGGCGAAGTAGCCGGCGACGATCTCACGCACGGTCGGCTCCCATGGTCGAGGGCATCCCCGCGCCGGAGTCGGCGAGCGCGGCGGCTTCGAGGGCGGCGATGTCGAGCTTGCGCATCTGCAGCATCGCCCGGGTGACGCGGCCGGCGACCTCGGGGTCGGGGTCGGCGGCCAGCTCGAGGTAGCGGGTCGGGATGACCTGCCAGGAGAAGCCGAATCGGTCGGTGAGCCAACCGCATTGGGACTCAGCGCCGCCGTCGGCGATGAGGGCGTCCCAGATCCGGTCCACCTCGGCCTGGTCCTCGCAGAAGACCTGCACGGACGCGGCCGGGCTGTGGGTGAAGTGCGGCCCGCCGTTGAGCGCGACGAACTGCTGGTCGCCGAGCCGGAACTCGACGGTGAGCACCTGGCCGGCCACGCCGTGGGGGAGGTCCTCGCCGTAGCGGCTGGTGCTGAGGATCTCGCCGCCGGGGATGACGCTCGTGTAGAGCTGCGCCGCCTCCGCGGCTTGGGTGTCGAACCACAAGCAGGTCTTCGGCTGGATCATCGAGCCGTCCTCTCGGTGGATGGGGTGAACAGCAGGCGCAGGTAGCGCCGCAGGTGGTCGATCGCGTCGTGGACGAGCTGCGGGTCGTCGGCGGCCTTGCTCACGACGAAGGCGCCCTGCAGCACGGCCTGGGTGTGCACGGCAAGGCTCCGCGCGGTGACGTCGGCGTCCGTCGGGTATGCCGCGAGCACCGCCTCGAAGTCGGGCTCGAGAGTCTGCGCGTGGCCGAGAATGCTTGCGCCGCAAGCCTGCCGGATGGCAGGGGCGGTGGCGAAGGTCTCCTGGGCCATGGTGCCTGCGACGCAGCTGTAGAGCGACGGGTCGCGGTCGACCCGGTCGACGAGGGCCGCGCGCAGGTCGAGGTAGGCGAGCACGCGCTCGAGCGGATCGGCAACGTCGTGGTATGCCGCGGCGGCGAAGAGCGCGCCGGTCGTCGCCGACCAGTGCTCGGCCGCGGCCACGGCGAGGGCCTCCTTGCTCGCGAAGTGGTGGAAGAAGGCGCCCTTGGTGACCCCCGCGGCGGCGCACAGGTCGTCGACGGTGGTCGCGGCATACCCCTGCTGCCGGATGACCTGCAGGGCGGCGTCGAGCAGCCGGCCGCGTGCATTGGTGTCCCTCGGACTCATGGGTCAAACATACCGACTGGTTGGTATCTTGTCTACTGAACGACGCCATGGCGTCGCTTCGACTGGATGGCGTCGATATAGCGCCGCCACCCACCAGGAACGACGCCATGGCGTCGTTTCACGTGGATGGGGCGGCCAAGGGAAACCTCCCGCGCCCGGGGTTACAGTGGCGGGACCGCACGCCCGGAGCGGCCGAGGGCCGCGCGGCATACCTGAAGGAGTCGTCGATGATCGGTTTCGTGGCCGGAGCCGCAGTGGGCTACGTGCTGGGCACTCGCGCGGGCCGGCAGCGCTACGAGCAGATCAAGCGCGGCTCGAAGAGGCTGTGGCAGTCCGAGCCGGTGCAGGGGCGGCTTGAGGCGGGCAAGCAGGCCGTCAAGACCCAGGCCGTGCCGTTCGTCGCGGACAAGGTCGGCGACGCGGTCAAGGCGGCCGGTCGGCAGGTCAAGGCCAAGGCCGGCCGCGAGACCCTGCCCGCCACCCTCGAGCGCGGCCCGGACGGCGAGCTCTACGCCGACGCGACGCCCGGGCGGCACCGGTCCACGCCCTGACCCAACGGGTATGCCGCGGGGCCGGCTGACGCCGCTGGTCCCCGCAGCACCAGGGCAGTTTGAGGCGACCGATAACCCTGTGTTGGAATAGGCATAACTCGGCGGGGGTTCGTTAGGGGGAATCCTCGGCCGACTGCCGACCCTTCGACACTGGGAGCCTGCCCGCGATGCCCATCCACGACGACGTCACCACGCTGATCGGCAACACCCCGCTGGTCCGGATCAACCGGCTCTTCCCGGACTCCCACGCCACCGTCGCGGCCAAGCTGGAGTTCTACAACCCGGCCAACTCGGTCAAGGACCGGATCGGCGTCGCCATCGTCGACGCTGCGGAAGCCTCCGGCGAGCTCACGCCCGGCGGCACGATCGTCGAGGCCACCTCGGGCAACACGGGCATCGCGCTGGCCATGGTCGGCGCCGCCCGCGGCTATCGCGTCGTGCTCACCATGCCCGAGTCGATGTCCAAAGAGCGGCGCGCCCTGCTGCGGGCGTTCGGGGCCGAGCTCATCCTCACCGACCCGAGCAAGGGCATGAAGGGCGCCGTCGAGCGCGCCGACGAGATCGTCGCCGAGCGGCCTGGGGCGGTCCTGGCCCGCCAGTTCGCCAATGCGGCCAACCCCGAGATCCATCGCCGCACGACGGCCGAGGAGATCTGGAAGGACACCGACGGCGCCGTCGACATCGTCGTCGCAGGAATCGGCACGGGCGGCACGATCACCGGGGTAGGGCAGGTGCTCAAGGCGCGCAAGCCTGGGGTGCGGATCGTCGCGGTCGAGCCCGAGGAGAGCCCGATCCTCAACGGCGGCCAGCCCGGCCCGCACAAGATCCAGGGCATCGGCGCCAACTTCGTGCCCGAGATCCTCGACACGACCGTCTACGACGAGGTCATCGACGTCAACATCGCCCAGTCCGTCGAGCTGGCCCGCCGGGCCGCCACCGAGGAGGGCCTGCTCGTCGGACTGTCCTCCGGTGCCGCCCTGTATGCCGCGGGCCAGGTCGCCGCGCGGCCGGAGAACGCGGGCAAGACGATCGTCGTCATCATCCCGAGCTTCGGCGAGCGCTATCTGTCGACGGTGCTCTTCGAGGGCCTCGTCGACTGAATTCCCTTGTGAACCAACCCCGTTCGCGCGGTGACGCGCGAGCACCCCACTGAGAGAGCGGCATACCCCATGTTTGCGGCACTGGCCAACGGTCTGCGACGAGAGCGGTCGTGGGAGGTCAAGGCCGACCCGGACACCGGGCTGGTCACCCGACACGAGCCGGTCGGCCCGCCCGGCCCGGTGGAGCGGCCGCGCCGCAAGGTGATCCGGCGGACGCTCGCGATGGTGCGCGAGGACGTCGACGCCGCGATGCGGCGCGACCCGGCCGCGCACAGCCGGCTCGAGATGTTCCTCGCGAGTTCGGGGCTGCACGCGATCTGGGCCTATCGGGTCGCCCACTCGCTGTGGGGCAGCCCGCAGACCCGGCTCGCTGCCCGGCTCGTGTCCCAGCTGGCGCGGGCGGCGACCGGCGTCGAGATCCACCCGGGGGCGACGATCGGTCGGCGCTTCTTCATCGACCACGGGATGGGCGTCGTCATCGGCGAGACGGCCGAGATCGGCGACGACGTCATGCTCTACCACGGGGTCACGCTGGGCGGGCGATCGCTCGAGCCGGTGAAGCGGCACCCGACGCTCGGCGACCGGGTGACCGTCGGGGCCGGCGCGAAGATCCTCGGCCCGATCCGGATCGGCCACGACGCGCAGGTGGGCGCCAACTCGGTCGTCGTCAAGGAGGTGCCCGACGGCTACGTCGCGGTCGGCATCCCGGCGCAGATCCGGCCCGCGGTCGAGGGTCTGACGCCGGAGGAGATGCTTGAGCACAGTCCCGCGATCTGGATCTGAGCCGGGGCGGGTGCTCGCGTCGGCTGGCCACGGCGTGTCGCGGCATTCTGCCGGCGTGTCGCGCAGAAGTGCCCGGGGAGGCGGTTAGTCCGGGTTCGCGCGCCAGTCGGTGCCGAGGCAGGTGAAGGCGCGGGCCACGGTCGGGAGGTCGGCGGTCGCCTCGGCGAGTGCGCTCGACGCGTCGTGGCCGTCCGCGAGCAGCCGGTGGTATGCCGCCATCGCCTCCCGCGCGACGCCGTCGGGGATCCGGCTCACCGGGGCCACGACGCAGCGGACCCCGAGGGACAGCAGCACAGCAGTCAGCCCCAGCGACTCGTCGCCCGGGCGGATCGTCGCGCGGCCCACCTCGCAGGCGGCGAGCACGACGTGGGATGCCGCCAGCCCGGCCATCGGCAGCTCGTGGGCGAAGGTCGCCCCGTCGGCCAGCCGCACCGTCGAGAAGAGCGGACTCTGGTGCTGATGGGTGCCATGGGCGGCCAGGTGGACGAGATCGGCGCCGGGCAGCGCCGCCATCACGGCCGCCCTCGTCGCCTGGGCCGCCGGCATCGCCACACCGCCCCAGGCCTGCGCGACCTCGGCCACCTCGAGGTCGGCGTCGTCGAGGTCAGGCCCGGCCACGGCGACCACCCGGGGGCCCGCCGGACGGGGCAGCACGGGTCGGGCCGGCGCAGCGGACCACGCGGTCACGGTGCGGGCCACCGTCGTCGGCCGGCCGCGCCGGCTCGGCAGCATGCCCCACGGCACCGCAGCCAGGGTGCGGTTGGGCACGACGACCAGCCGGCCGTCGAGCAGGCCGGCGCCGCGCTGAGCACCACGCGAGCCGCCTCGGCCACCCGGGCCACCCGCGCTGTCCGACCCGCGCAGCGGCCCGAGCACGGCGGCGTCGAGCTGGGCGAGCCCATGCTGCAGGCTCGCCTCGATCGCCGCCCGCATCGCGGTCGGCACCGGCAGGGCCGCCGCCTCGACATCGGCCCGGACTCGCTGCACGAGCGCCGCGATGTCGGCCACCGGACCGATCCGGACCGCCCGTCCGCCGCGCGCCGAGAGGTGCACGGCGTGCAGCTCGGACCCGTGCGGCACATAGCTCACCAGCTCGCACTCGCGCTCCCGGACGGCGGCGAGCGCCGCGGCATACCGGACCGTGCGCGTGGGGGAGCCGTCGCCGCTCGCGCTGGCGGCGGTCGTCCAGGTGAGCGCCCGCGCCTCGCTCTCGAGCGCGGCTGCGGAGGCACGCAGCCCCGGGTGGGCCTCGGGCGGCGCTGAGCGCAGGTCCTCGCGCACCCGCCGAAGGCGGCTGAGCAGGTCGGCCAACCGCGGGTCGGGCGGCGGGTGGACCACCGGCACCCGGTCGGACACCGCGCGCCATCGCTCACTGCGGGTGAACAGGCTTGCCACGGAACGGCTCTCGAACCCCAGCGCGAGGTCGGTGGCGGCCAGGCGGCTGCCGTGCACCGCCATCGCCGTGCGCAGGTCGAGGCTCGCCGAGCGGTGCTGCGCGCGGGCGAGGTCGTCGGCGGCGGCGGCGAGGATCGCGCCGGCTCGGCGGTTGGTGTCCGCGAGCCGGGCGCCGACGAGGCGCACGTGCAGCCTCGTGGCGAGCGAGCCCGAGCGGTGCAAGCCCGCCGCCGTCCGGTATGCCGCGAGCGCCCCCTCCCGGTCGCCGAGGTCGAGCAGCGCATCGGCGCTCACCAGCGCGGCCCGGCGGGCCAGGTGCTCCTCGTCGTGAGCGGCCGCCGCCGTGCCGAGGGCCTCGGCAAGTCGGGCCGTGCGCCGGGATCGGCTGCCGTCGCCGTGATCGAGCGCGACCGCCTCGAGCTCGACGAGCTGGGCCTGCCGGCGCCAGGAGCCGGCCTCGCGATCCCGGAAGCGACGTCGCGCAGTGGCCGCAAGTCGTTGTGCTGCAGCCGGATCGCCGAGGAGCAAGGTGACGCGGGCCAGGTCGAGCTCGGTCTCGGCGAGGTCCTGCGGGCTGTCGGCCAGCAGGTCGGCCGCCTCACGCAGCCCGGCGGCCGCGTCGGTGAGCAGGCCGGCCTCGAGCAGCACGCGGGCGCGGTCGAGGCGGCTCACCCCGCGCGCCACGTCGACGGGCATCGCATCGGCCTCGGCCATCAGCCGCAGGGCCGCGGGCAGGTCCCCGCGGAGGAACTCGACGTAGCCGGCGTTGTGCCGGGCCATGAACTCGTTGGCGGTGTGGCCGTGCGCGTGGGCCAGCTCGACGGCCCGGTCGAGGTCGGCCCGGGCATCGTCGAGCTGCATGAGGTGCAGGGCGAGGGTGCCGCGGTTGACGAGGATCCGCACCTGGTCGGCCTCCGGCAGCAGCGGCAGGCCGGGCTCGGCGAGGCGCATCCGGGTGAGCGCACCGCCGAGGTCGCCGATCCGGCCGAGAGCGATCGCGGCCTGGTTGTGGCACAGGGCCGCCAGCCCCGGCAGACCGGCCGCCTCGGCCAGGGCGAGGGCCCGATCGAGCTCGGCGAAGCCGGCGGTGGGTCCGGAGCGCTCGGCCACCACCCAGCTGCGGCTCAGCGTGAGCCGGGCCTCGAGCTCGCGCGCCCGTGCCGAGTCGGCCGAGACCAGCCGGGCCAGTCGCTCGAGCCCCTCGTCGACCAGCCGCCCGGCGTCGTCGACGCGGTGCTGCTCGATCGCCTCGACGGCCCGTCGGTGCAGGGTGGCCACCTGCTCGAGCGCAGCGTCATCCGCACCCACCCCGTCGGCACCGGCCGGGTGCGGGCCACGCGGCATACCGGTGCGGGCTGGCGAGGCGGCTCCTGGGGGCTCGTGGTGGCTCGTGCGGCTGGTGCGGGCTCGGGCTCGACGCGGGGCGCGTCGACCGAGCTAGATCTCGACGACCGGGGTGATGACCGGGCGCTCGACGTCGTCGACGGGGCGCAGCACGAAGCGGGCGGCGCCGTGCGGGACGTCGGTGATGACGAAGCGGCCGTCCTCGTCGGGCGTGGCCAGCCGGCTCTCGTCACCGATCCGCAGCTCGACAGTGACCGTGCCGCCGGTGACCCACCCGTCGACCCGCACCGTGTCGGGTGCCTCCTCACGACCGGGTCCGAGGGTCACCATGAGGCTGAGCCGGCTGCTGGTGAAGGTCACCGACTCGGTCGGGGTGTAGTGCGCGGCCTCGTCGCGGACGCCGGCGAGCGAGACGTGCTGCAGCTCGGCGACCTCGGCGTGCAGGGCCGCGAGGGTGAGCTCGAACTTGATCCGGTCGGTGAGCCCGCCCGGCACCGGGTCGATGCGGGAGTAGACCTCGCGCATCGCGGCGAGCAGCTCGAGGTCGATGGCGTCGATCGGCTCGGCGGCCAGCGCGAGCAGCTGCGGGCTGTCGCCGGAGGCGTCGGCAGGGCTCTGGTCGTCGCTCATCGGGTGCTCCAGGCGGGGTCGGCGAGCAGGGCGGTCCGCAGCTTGGCCAGACACCGGCCGCGGGTGGGTCCGATCGAGCCGATCGGCATGCCGAGCGCGTCGGACACGGCGGCATAGTCGGGTCGGTCGACGAAGGCGACGAGTCGCAGCAGCGCGGCGCAGCGCGCGCCGAGCGCCTGGACGTGCCGCCACAGGGTGCGCTGGTCGTCGCGGAGGACGGCGAGGACGGCGGGGTCGAGCTCGGCCTGCCGGGGCGCCTCATGCTCGGGCTCGGGCACGTCGTCGGTGGGCGCGGCCCGCCCGTCCTTGCGGCCGACCCGCCAGGCCTCGCGGCGCACCGTCGTCACCAGCCAGCCGAGGACGGCCTGCGCATCCTGGACGCTGCCGGCCCGCTCGACCAGCCGGATCCACGCGGTCTGCACGACGTCCTCGGCGCTGCTCGCGTCGAGGCCCTGGCTGCGGGCGGTGTGCCAGAGGATCGGGGTGAGCAGGTCGACCAGCTCACCCATCCGCTGCTCGTCGCCGGACCGGTATGCCGCGAAGGCCGCGGCCGCGCGGTCGGCGAGGGTGCCGGTGCTCATTGGGGGACCTTCTTCCACTCGGTGACCGCGCCGAAGACGGCGCGCCGGCCGCGGGCGACTGCCGCAGCCTGGTCGACGGTCGCCGCGTCGGGGTCGGCGGCGATGGCTGCGGCGATCTCGCCGGCGAGCACGGGGGCGGCGAACGAGGTGCCGCTCCACGTGCAGAAGCCGCCGGAGAAGTCGTCCGGGTCGGGGGTGGTCCGCGTGCGGCCGCCGTAGTCGACCCGGGCGCTGGCCTGGGAGGAGGCGGTGACGTCGGTCGGGAAGGTGCTGACGAGCAGCGACCCGGGTCGGTGGGTGCTCACCCAGTCGCCGGCGTTGCTGAAGAAGGCGACCGTCTCACCGTCGGGGTTGGTGGCGCCCACGCTGGCCAACGGCACCCGGTCGCGCGCGAAGCCGGTGACCTGGGCCGCGAGGGCGGCGGGATACATCGGGGCGAGGCTGGTCGCATTGCCTGCGGCCGCGACGACGGCGACGCCGTGCTCGCCGTAGGCCCGCAGCAGTGAGCCGAGCGGGCCGTCCATCGCCGCATCGCCGGGCTGCTCGTGGTAGTAGCCGAGCGAGAGCGAGAGGACGTCGAGCAGGCCGTCGGTCGCGCCGGTGCGCAGGGCCTGGACGTGCCGGGCGAGCAGCAGGGCGAGCGTGTTGACGAGCAGGCTCTCAGGCACGACTCCGTCGGAGCCCATGACCGGGATGGCGAGGATCTCGGCCTGCGGGCAGAGCTGGCGGACGATGCCGGAGATGAAGGTGCCGTGCCCGGCATCCGGCTCGATGACCGGGTCGAGCGGGTTGCGCACCGGCCGGCGGAAGTCGCGGCCCATCGGGCCGTCGAGCCCGAGCAGGGTGCCGGCGAAGCGGACCTGGCTGGTCGCGGTGCCGCCGCGCGGGAACCAGGGGTGGGTGCCGAGGCCGGTGTCGGGGACGGCGACGACCGGCCGGCGAGCGACCGGTGCGGCGCTGCGGGCCGGGTCGGGGAGCACGACGCTCACGGGTTGCCGGCCGCCGATGCCGGTGCGGCCGTATTCGGAGGCCGGGGTGCCCGACCAGTAGGGGGTGCCGGACCAGTAGGGAGTCCCTGACCAGTACGGGGTGCCGGACCAATAGGGAGTGCCTGACCAGTACGGGGTGCCCGAGATCGCCGGGGCGGACGCGAGCAGATGGTCGAGCCCGAGGGTGAGCCCGCTCGTCGCCCGGTCCTGCACCGTGCGCAGCACCGGCCAGGCGTCGACCGGCAGCGAGGGGCTGCCCTTGGCCGGGTCGAGCCGGACCGCCTCGACCCAGTGCTCCTGGACGATCCGGGCCGCGTCGGGGTGCAGGTCGCTCGGCAGGCCCTTGGTGCCGGGCATCGGCACCCGGGTCACCGTCACGCCGATCTCGTCGGCGATCGTCGTGAGCTCGGTGAAGGCCTCGAGGTCCCGGCCGGGCGCGCCACGCACGAGCATCCGGTCACCGACGTAGACCGTCGACTGCGGCGCCGCACCGTCGGCCAGGCGCATCGCCCACACCGGGTCGAGCGAGCGGGCGCCATAGAGCTGCGCGAGCTGGGTCGAGACGGCTGCGACCGGGGTGCGGGCGGTCTCGTCGGGCTGCGCGGCCGACGCTCGGCGGCGGCTCGCCGGTCGGCCGGCAGCCGACTGCGATCGGGACGGGGGCGTGGGCTTCATCGGGGGTGACCTCACTGGGGAGCGCAATGTCGGACCAAGCCTATTGGCGAGTGGTCCTTGTGCGGGAGGAGGCGCTGCTGACCACGCCAGATACCTCGGCCGCCGCCGTCGGGCCGGGTGAACGAGCAGACGAGGGCGAGTCCGATGTATCAGGACAGGTCGGACCTGCTCCATCTCTATGTCGTCGCGTCGAGGCGATGGCACTGGAGGGCGAAACCACGTGCGAGACAACGTGCAGGACGGGACCGGCACGGAGCTGGCTCTGCGGTGCGCCGAACGAGCGATGGGGGCGCTCGTGGCGATGGTGCAGTCGGACGGCTGGCCAGGCGCCGAGCCGTCGGAGCACCAGCGCAGCGGGCTCACGGGAGGCTGGGCGGGCGCGGCGTGGGCGCTGGCCTCGCTCGGGCGAGCCCTCGACGACGGTGCGCTGCGCGCGGCGGGTGAGCGGGCGGCATACCGGATCGGGGTGGTGGACGAGTCGGGCCTGCTCACCGGCGCGGCCGGCGTGCGGGTCGCGCGGCATGCGTGCGGTCTGGGGGTGGACGAGCCGACGAGTATGCCGCGTGGCGCGGATCTCGGTGCCGGTGCTGCCGGCGTGCTGCTCGCACAGGTGCGGTGCGGCGCCGACCCCGATCCGGCGCTGGTGCGGCTCGTCGCCCGGGGGGCGCGGCCGCGGGAGGTCGGCTGGGGATGGGCGGACGCGACGGACCCGCACGAGTGGGATCCGGCGCCGCAGTGTGGGGTGCGGGACGGCACGAGCGGGGTCGTGCTGGCCCTCGCGGAGGCGTCGGACGGGTTGCCGTTGCAGCCGATCGGCGAGCTCATCGAGCGTGGCCTCGACTGGGAGGCGAGCTGCCTGCAGGGCCGGTCGGACGTGCCGATCGGCTGGGCGCACGGCGTCGCGGGGGCGACGGCGGTGCGGCTGCGGCTGGCCGAGCTGGCGCGGGGGGAGCGGGAGCGGCACGGAGGTGGCGCGCTGTCCGCCATGGGGGAGCGGCTGGCGCGCGAGGCCGACGAGGGGGTGCGGCGGTGTCAGGAGGCCGTGGATCGGCTCACGGGGGAGGCCGGTGGCGACGAGCGCGGGGTCGGGCTCGGCCGGCGTGAGCGGCTCGATGGCGCGCCGGGCGACGGGCTGGGCGACTGCTCGCTCGGCACCGGGGTGGCCGGGCTCGTCGACGCGCTGCTGCTGGCCGGCACCGCGCCCGCTCGGGGGAGCGCGGAGCGGCTGCTCGAGGCGGTCGTCGGGCGGCACGGTCCCGACCCGGCGGCCTGGCCGGGCGGGTCGGGACCGGGGCTCTTCGACGGGCTGGCCGGAGTCGCGGTGGTCCTGGCCCGGCTCGCCCGCCCCGCCGCCGCGATCGGCTCACCCTCCCTGCTGCTCCCCTGACCGCCGAGCGGACCATCCTGCGCCGAGTGGACCATCCCGCGCCGAGTGGACCATCCCGCGCCGAGTGGACCATC
>ERZ795053.599-NODE-599-length-46064-cov-7.345802_pt1 | contig 46064 bp, 41 predicted proteins | sample MGYA00375137_ERZ795053 | MGnify/ENA primary metagenome ERZ795053 (study PRJEB30182, sample SAMN05720284) | activated sludge metagenome | isolation source: Anaerobic digester | place: Hong Kong | collected 2014-12-17 ... | reverse complement strand
GCGGCGAACTCTCTGTAAAAACAGCACTTGTGCGCCAGGGCGCGATATGTTGCTGAAGGGATGGGCCACCCTTGGGGTGTCAGCTTTCTGACACTCCCAAGGCGGAACACGCTTCCGCTCGACCTCCCAGACGGTAGCGTGGGACTCTCGATGCCCACACAACTCCATCGCCACGACGAAGCGGGACATATCCACTACTGGACGATCACCACATTTCATCGGCTCAAGTTCTTTCACGACGACGGGATGAAGCATGTCGTGATTGACAGCCTGCGCCTGCTCCAATCGAAACATCGCGTCTGCCTGATCGGCTACGTCGTCATGCCGGAGCATGTCCATGTACTCATTCTCCCGCATGCAAAGGGGAGCGACTCGCCGATTCCGATCAGCACACTGCTCAGAGATTTCAAGCGGTATGTCGGCTTTCACGGCAAGGCGCGGCTGCGCGATGTCTGGAGGCAAGAGCGTCAACTCTGGTCGAAGCCCCTGAACGACTGGGCGATGGGCCGTCTGGGCAAACAGGCTATCTGGAACAAGCGCGGCTACGATCGCAACATCTTCAGCGAACAGGAACTCCACGAGAAACTCACCTATTGCCACAAGAATCCGACCACGCGCGAGCTGGTCGCGACGGCGGATCAGTGGAAGTGGAGCAGCTATCGGTTCTATGAGATGAACGATCGATCACCAATCGCCATGGACTGGAACGGTCGCTGGCCGATCGAATGGTGAAATCGAACAGACGCGTGGTTTATCGAAGAGACATCCAATCGCGGGTGGCCCACCTCTTCAGAGGTGGGGGCGCGACGATAGGAATACCGGGAGACGCCGGAAGTCCACAAGAACCTATCGAATCACGGATTATTCGCCCCGGAAACCGACGAAAAACCCCGACGGTCAATTCGTGTTCGTATCGTCGCGCCCCCACCCCTGAAGGGATGGGCCACCCGGCGCTACCCGAGCAGCGCCTTCCTGATCGCGTCGCGGACTACCTTCTCGGTCGTGCAATTCGCGGCGGCGTCCGCCGCACGCTTAGGCCATTCTGAATTGCGCCTGCACCATGTGGACTGCGAACAAGCGGGACCGTGACCATCATAGGGTTGAAGCCCCCAGTCCTGGGCAATGGTCTCTGCCGCAAACCATGGCGCCCCAAGCTGAGTCCATGTCCGCACCGCCATTTCGCAGTCAGGATCGTTTTCATAGGGAGCATATGCCGCATAACACATTGTCGAGAACGCTTGCACCCGAAGCAGGTTATTCCCTGATTCTGATCGCAAGAACGCGCCCACAGCTTCGTTTGTGTCGTCGCGCAGTTGCGTAAGTCTCGGATCACATTCTGATTGATTCAGGCACTGAAGATTCGAGCAGGCGCCCGCCGCCCGTACGAGCGCGGGACGGCCCCATGTGCTTAGCGCGTGGACGAGTAACATCGTCTCCAGGTATTCCTCGGGAAGGTCGAGTCCGGACGGATTCGGTTCAAAAGCCGAGTCTCGAGCAAAATCTTCAAACGTCGGCGTCTTGAGATTTCTTCGTCCAAGTATTGCGATCGCCTTTTCGTCATCCAGAAAGGCGCGAAGCGTGAATTCGGGTTCGGCTTCGATTGCGCCACCAAATCGGGTCCAGATTGAGGTCACCGGCATTGGATCAATCTCCAAACATCGCCACAAAAGACAATCCTGCATTTTGTACGCCGTCGTATCGTATGGGTGGCCCACCTCTTCAGAGGTGGGGGCGCGACGATAGGAATACCGGGAGACGCCGGAAGTCCACAAGAACCTATCGAATCACGGATTATTCGCCCCGGAAACCGACGAAAAACCCCGACGGTCAATTCGTGTTCGTATCGTCGCGCCCCCACCCCTGAAGGGATGGGCCACCCGTTCGATGATCCGATCTACTACTTCAGTCCGCCGAAGCGGCGCTCGCGGGCGGCGTAGGCGCGGATCGCGTCGTTGAGATCTTCGCGATGGAAGTCCGGCCAGAGCGTGTCCGTCACGTACAGCTCGGCGTAGCTGATCTGCCACAGCAGAAAGTTGCTGACGCGCATTTCGCCCGCCGTGCGAACGAGCAGATCGGGATCGGGCAGGCCCGCGGTATAGAGCGACGCGTCGATCAAGTCATCATTGATCTCGTTCGGATCGAGCGAACCGTTGCGAACGCTCTCGGCAATCTTGCGGACAGCGTCCACGATCTCGACGCGCGAGCTGTAATTCAGGGCGAGACAGAGCGTCATGCCCTTGTTGTCGGCGGACATCTGCGCCGTCTCGTCGAGTTCGCGCAGGACATCGTCTGGCAGGCCCTCGCGGCGGCCGAGCTGCACCAGCCGCACATCGTTGTCCATGATCTCTTCGCGTTCCTTGATGAGGTACTCGACGTACAGGCTCATCAGGCGCGTGATCTCATCGATGGGTCGCCGCCAGTTCTCCGTGCTGAAGCTGTAGAGCGTCAGGGCCTCGACGCCGAGTCGGGCGCACTGCGTCACGATCTCGCGGACATTCTGGGCGCCCGTCTCATGGCCCCGGACGCGTTCCATGCCGCGCTGGCGCGCCCAGCGACCGTTGCCGTCCATGATGATGGCGATATGCCGGGGGAGGCGCTCGGCGGGCACGCCGAGTTCCGCAACGCAGTCGAGCGGTTCGAGGGTTGGCATATCGCATTCGCTCCTTAGACGCTGGCGCCGACGCCGGCCGCGCGATGGAGCGTGGCCGTGCGTTCGGGACCGATGCTGACGAGCGTGATCGGCACGCCCAGGATCGTTTCCAGTCGTTCGATATATGAACGGGCCTCGGCCGGCAGTTGTTCGAAGGAATCGACCTGCGGGCGATCAACCTTCCAGCCAGGCAGGGACTCGAAGACAGGCGCCACGTCCGCCAGGACCTCCGCCCGCGACGGAAACGCGTCGGATGTCTCGTCTCCGTTGCGATAGGCCGTGCAGATGCGGACCTCGTCGAAGGTGCCGAGCGTATCCAGATGCATCACGCACAGCTCCGTCACGCCCGACAGGCGAATCGCGTGGCGCGCCGCAACGGCGTCAAACCAGCCGCAGCGCCGGGGCCGGCCCGTCGTCGTGCCGTATTCGTGGCCGCGATCGCGAATCCTGTCTCCGATGTCGTTGTCCTGTTCCGTGGGGAAGGGGCCTCCGCCGACGCGCGTGCTGTAGGCCTTCACTACGCCCACGACGCTCTGGAGCAGCGATGGCGCCACGCCGGCGCCGACGTTCACGCCGCCCGCGATGCAGGCGCTGCTCGTGACGTAGGGATACGTGCCGTGGTTGATATCGAGCATTGAGCCCTGGGCGCCTTCAAACAACACACGATCGCCCGCGTCGATGCGCTCATGCAGCAGGCGCGTCGTGTCGGCGAAGTGGCTCTTCAGTCGGTCGGCCAGGGCCAGGTATTCATCCGTCACTTCGCCGGCGTTGATGGGCGTGGCGTCCGCGTAGAGCGCGGCGAAGATCTTGTTCTTTATCTCGGCGATGGCCGCGACCCGCTCGCGGAACCGATCCGCGTCATGCAGATCGCCCACGCGAATCGCCGTCGAGCGAAGCATCTTGTCGGCGTAGCAGGGACCGATGCCCTTGGCCGTCGTCCCGATCTTGCGAGCGTCGCCGGCGCTGGATTCGGCGAGCTTGTCCTGCATCTTGTGCCATGGCATGACGAGATGGGCCCGTTCGGAAATCCGAAGATTGTCGCCGACGTGGATATTACGTTTGCGAAGCCCGTCGATTTCGCCGGCGAGGATCTCGAGATCCACGACGACGCCGGGGGCGATCAGATTGAGCGCCGACTTGCGGAGGATGCCGCTGGGGAGCAGATGCAGCGCGTACGACTCGGCCCCGATCCGGACGGTATGACCCGCGTTGGCGCCGCCGGCGTATCGCACGACGACGTCAAAGTGTTCCGTGAGAAGATCGACGATCTTGCCTTTGCCCTCATCGCCCCACTGGAGACCGATGACGGCGGAATGTCCCAACTGCGAAAAATCCATGCCGTGTTCCGCGACGCTCGTCGCCGTTTCGGTCCGAACGCCGCGCCACGCGCTTGTGCGGCGACGACATCGGGCCTCGGTTTGGGAATCCTTCGTGCGGCATCAGCCGTCGCACGGCGCCCTCGGGCGACGCGTGGAAACGCCCCCGCTCGATGGGCAAACGGCCTCAAGGTATCCGGTCCTTCGGCGACATGCAAAGCGAAATCGCGACCGGGAAGATGTGGGGGCAATTCTCACGCGATTCCGCCGAGGACAGGCGTATTCGCGGCGTCTCGCCGGCGCGGCGGCGCGATCGATCGGACGGGCCGATCCCGACAACAGGGTTATCGGCGATTGGCTGGCGGGGGTGGCCGGTCATATAATTGAACCTGCTGACGGGCGCATTGAGAGGACCGATACGCGCCGTGCGACCCTCCTCAGGCCGACGCCGCGGCCGAACGATGTTGGCGATAACGCCTCTCCTTCTGACAAGAGCCGGACCGCGTCCCGGGCAGGAGCGGTCATCGAGGAGCCCCGACGACATGATCGGCGAATACGATCTGGATGAACGACTGAGCGGTCTGATCGATCGCATCGTGGCCAGCTACGAAGCCGAGCCGCGAACGCGGCACATCGGTCGCGGCTACCTCCCGGCCAAGGCGGAGGTCACGCGCATCATCGACCTCCTCTTCGAGATCTCCTATCCCGGGTACTTCGGGCGCCAGAATCTCTCCTTCAAGAACGTTCACTATCACGTCGGCGAGCTGCTGCCCCGCCTGGCGCAGACGCTCTACATGCAGATCTTCCTGTCGCTGTGCCATCGGAACGAGGTGTCGGGCAACTACGATCCGACGGGACCTTCCGACCAGGCGCTGCCCTTCGATCAGCAGGCGCGGGATCTGGCCGAGGCGTTCCTGCAGAAGATTCCCGACATGCGGGACAAGCTCGCCCTGGATGTCGAGGCGGCCTACGAGGGCGATCCCGCGGCCGACAACTATGACGAAGTCATCTTCGCCTACCCGGGCCTGCTCGCGATCACGGTCCATCGCTACGCCCATGAGCTCTACAACATGGAGATCCCGCTGATTCCTCGAGCGATGTCGGAATGGTCCCACCTGAAAACGGGCATCGACATCCATCCCGGCGCCCGGATCGGCCAGCGCTTCTTCATCGATCACGGCACGGGCGTCGTCATCGGCGAGACGACGGACATCGGCGACAACGTCAAGATCTACCAGAGCGTGACCCTTGGCGCCCTCAGCTTCCTGAAGGACGAGCGCGGCGGCATGGTGCGCGGCTACAAGCGGCATCCGACGGTCCGTGACAACGTGACGATCTACGCCAACGCGACCGTCCTCGGCGGCGACACCGTCCTCGGTGAAGGCTGCACGATCGGCGGTTCAACATTCATCACGTCGAGCGTTCCCGCGGGATGCACCGTCATCAGTACGCCGCCGGAGCTTCGGGTTCGACCGCCCCGGAATCGAAAGAACAACGACACGCAGGGCCCCGCCCACGATTTTTCCATTTGAGACGACAGTCGCGACGCTCGCGAACACAAAGAGGCATTGGATCATGCGCAACACTCAGTGGCTTCCCACCATCGTCATCCTGTCCGCCGCGTTCTGGAGCGCCGGCTGCAGCGAAACCGACTGGGCGAACATGTTCGACTCCTGGAAGGAGAAGAAGAACCAGCCGGAAGACACACCCGCGTCGGAGCCGGATACCGTCGCGCGGCAGGGAACGATCGGCCCGCTCGTGAACATCCAGGGAATGGAGCGCAACGCCGTTCGCGGATTCGGGCTCGTGGTTGACCTGGTGGACACCGGCGGCTCGGACGGTCCCGAAGTGGTTCGCAACTACCTCATCAAGGAAATTCGCCGTCGCGCCGAAATCGGGAGCGACGGAATCAACGCGTCGGACTTTCTCGACAGCAAAGACACGGCGATGGTCGAACTGGAGGCCTACGTCCCGGGCGGCGCCCAGAAGAACGAGCGATTCGACGTTCGCGTCAAGGCGCTGGGAACGGAGACGACGTCGCTGGTCGGCGGCCGGCTCGTTCTGGCGACGCTCCAGGTCTGGGCGGCGACGCCGTCGGGCGTGCTGAGCAGCAAGCCGCAGGCGATCGCGTCCGGCCCCGTGTTCGTGTCGCCCTTCGATCGCCAGGGGCGTCCGAGTGAGCGCATCGACCTTCGCCGCGGAACCGTGCTCGGTGGCGGTATCGTGAAGGAGCCGCGAAAGGTGCGCCTCGTTCTGAACGATCCGCGTCACAGCGTGGCCCGCGCCGCCGAACGCGCGATCAACAGTCGCTGGGGCGGCTCCGACAAGTTCGCCATTGGCGAGAGCTCATCCTACATTGAGCTTCGCTTTCCGAAGGACATGGCCAACGAGAAGCGCCTCTTCCTCGAACGGCTCCTGTATACGCCGTTGAATTCGAACCCCGCCTTCCTCGAATCACGCGCCGAAGAACTGATCGCGGCGCTGAAGAGCGGCGAAGGCAACCCCAACGCCATCGGCCTCGCCCTGGAGGCGCTGGGCAAACCCGTCATTCCAAGGCTGGCCGAAGCGCTCGACATCCAGAACAAGGAAACGCACTACTACGCCGCAAGAACCCTCCTGCGGCTCGGCGAACGAGAGGGCGCCATCGGCGTCGGCGAGCACGCGCTGGAGGATTCCGGCAAGTTCCAGATCGAGGCGATCCAGGAACTGGGCCGGGCGGATCGCGTCTACGCGGCGGGTGAGCAACTGCGGCGCCTGCTCGATTCCAACAACAACGATGCGCGAATCGCCGCCTATCTCGCGCTGCGGGTGCGTCCACACCCGGCAATCAAGTCGTACGTGCTCGATCGCGACAATCTCGTCCTCGACGTCATCGATTGCCACGGAAAGGACCTGATATACGCCCAGCAGTCCGATTCACCGCGGCTCGCGCTCTTCGGCAAACGCATGATGTGCCGACCGCCGGCGATTTTCCCGGGTGTTCGCAAGGACGGTCGTGTGACCATCACGCAGCTGACGGCGGATTCGGGCGATCGGAACCTGACGCTCGTCTATAAGAACAAGCGAAACGGCTCCATCTCACCGCCGATTCCCGCGCCGATTTCGATTCCCGAACTCGTGCAGTTCCTCGGCGACACGCCGCGACAACTCAGTTCGGACCGAGTCGTCGGGTTCGCCGTTCCCTATTCCGAGATCCTCGACATTCTCTCAGCCTTCAGCGAAACGGATTCGCTGCGCGCGAGCCTGGTGGTCGAGAAGGTCGGAAAGGTCGACGAACCGGGCCTCGATCGTGAAGAGTCGGAATACGAATAAGCGGATGTCCGCCGCAGACACTCGCGACGAAAGGCGGCACGCGTGGAAGGCGACGCTCCGAACACTCAGCGTTCCGAGAACATCGAGGCGGGATCGCCGCCTGTCGTGTACTCCGCCCGCGCGCCCGATGGCCCTGTCGTTTACGCCGCCCGGCCGATTGCCCCGCGGTCGAGAGACTATCCTGACGTCGACATGACGCGTTCGGCCGGCGCCGTGGATCTCATCATCGCCGTCGGTCTCTTCGCCGTCATGTTCATCCTGCCGCAGGTCGAGGATCTGATGGCGTACGTCGCGGAGACATTTCCGACCTACGGCGTGCTGTGGAGCAACGTGATCATCGGCCTCGGATCGATCGGCATCGTGTCGGGGATTCTGATCGCGCGGCGCCAGGGACCGGCAAGCCTAGGACTGGCGCGATTCAACAGGGCGACATTACTCGGGACCATGGCGGCGCTGCCGGGCTGCTACATCGCAATGCTCGGAGCGGGGGTGCTCTATGCCATCTGTTACATTGTGTTTGCCGAGGCCGGCGCAGAGTCCATCATCGCGGACAAACAGGTGCTTCTCGACGTCCTGCCGGATTTCAGCATCACAACGATGCTGCTGTTCGGCGTCCTGACCGGCATTCACGAGGAGCTTCTCTTTCGCGGACTGCTGCTGACGCGATTCAATGCGCTGACGCGCAACAGGGCCGCCAGCGTCATCGCGTGTGCGGTCCTGTTCGGCATGGTCCACGCCTATCAGGGCCCCATGGGGATGCTCCAGACGAGCGCAATCGGACTCGTGCTCGGAACGATCACCACGATGACCCGCTCGTTGTGGCCGGCCATCCTGGGACACGCGATGTTCAACTCGCTGCAGCTCGCGCTGCTTCCGCTCGTCAAACCGCTTCTGGAGAACGCGGCGCACGCGACGTCGGCGCCGGCCATGTGATGATGCGCCTCAGGGCGCCGGGATGACACGATCCAGCAGGGCCGGCCCATTCTGATTGCCGATCGGAAACACCGACGGGCTCAGCGGCGCCGTCTTGAAGTTCTGATCCGCGAGCAGCGTGCTGGCGGTCCCCGTGTTGTCCATCAGCGCCGTCACGTCGGCGACATGGTTCAGGCCGAGCAGATGGCCCGCCTCGTGGGCGGCGACGTTGCCGATGGCGACACCGATGCCCGTGGCCGATGGACGACTGGCAAAGGGATTGTCAAATCCGACGGTAAAGATGATCCCGTCGTCGCAGTAATCGAGATTACCCACATCCACATCATCGGCCACGCCGAACTTCGTCGAGCTGAAGGCGCCGAAGTGGATCGTGCTGTAGGTACCGGGAACGAGGTTGGGATTCTCATCCGTCGTGACAATCACGGCGCCGAACGGGGAGAAATTCTCGATCATCGTGTCAACGATCGCCTGCTTGACGATCGCCGTCTGTCCCGCGTACGCGTCGTCGATGTCACCGGCGTCAAAGGGATCGAGGTTGAACGAGCCCTCGTTCTGAATCGTGGCGGCGCCGCCTGCAAAATTCAGCAGGATCGTCTGGACGGCGGGGGTCGGCGTCTGTCCGCCGCGCTCGATCCGGACCGACGCGTTGTAGGCGCCGCCCGTCGAATCGAGAAAGAACTTCGTGATGGCGAGGAACATCTGGTTGCTGGCCACAGTGACGACGCTGTTAATCGCGGAGTTGAAATTGCCGCCGTCCGTGTCGATGTCGTCGCTGATGCTGAAGAGCTCTTCATTCTGATCGAAGATCGCAACGACGGGATCGAGCGTGCCGCCGCTGACGGCGTTGACTGTAACGATGATCCGATCGCCGGGCGACACGGCGCCGAGATCGAAGACGTCGGGTGCGCCGCCGTTGATGATCCCCGTAAACTCGAACGCTTCACCATCGGGGATCGCCAGCGACGCAGCGGAGCTGAAGTCGGAACCACCGCTGATGGCCGAATCCAGGTTGTTCGCGCCGGGAATAATACTGGTACCGCTATTGGGGCAACTGGCGCCGATCAGCGCGCCGCACGACACGGCAATGGCGGCAAAACGCGCCAGCGTCGAATGGAGCCTTCGACTTGTCAGCACTGGGGGATCTCCCGATGTAGGGGCGAGGGGTAATTGTCAGATCGGCGAGGTAAACGCCGAACTGCGTCTCCAGCAAGTATCGATTCCGCAGATGTCCGGGTCAAGCGTATGGACCGTCCGGTAAGCGATTTCGTCCGGGTCATGGCAGCATCGCCGGGCCCGACGCGGCCTGAACGATCAGCCAGCCGCCGAGCAATGACGCCATGGCGGGCGCCACGATCGCGAAGCTGGCCAGCGCCCGCCCCGTCCGCGCGTTGTGCCGGCCCACGATCTCGCAGCACACGATGACCGGAATGATGAGCGTGAACTTGTAGGCGATCGCCCCGTGCATCCCGAATCTGTCAATCACGAGGCTGGCGAGCGGATTCGCCTCGAATCCGCCGACGGAGAGCACAAGCGTCGTCATGACGATATCGAGGGCCGACGCCGCAACGAACCAGAGGTAACGCCGCGCGAAAAGCAGATCGCGGCGAAGGATTCCCAACCGGGCGTCGTAGCGTTCGTGTTCCATGGCAACCAGATCTTAGGAATCGGCGGAAACCGGAGTCAACGCAACAAGAACTGTCGGCGGAAAAGGGGCGGCCCGTCGATAGAAGAGGAATAAGCGTACGACGACTGGGGAGCGTACGCGCAAAGATTGCCGGCGACTGCAGATATCGCACAAGCCCCGCCAACGAATTTCCCGAAAGGAGATCGGCTATGCCGTCTCGAAGCCGCCTGATCGTACTTCTGGCATTCGCAGGTATTCTGACAACAGGCTGCAACAAACCCGTCGAACCACTGCCGATCCGAAAAGTCGACAAGGACTATGAGCGACCTCTGCCGCCGGGCAAGTTCGCACTGAGGCAGGTCGCCGAAAAGGACTACCCCGCCTTCGGCAAGGCGTGGTATCGGGGCAAGCGGCTCGGTCTGCGCGACGCCGTCGGAAACAGCATCGCCTACCTGAAGAATCCTTCAAGCAGGCAGTACTACCCGCTCGGTCCCATCACCCACGCCCGCGTGCTGCTGAGTCTCGAGCGATTCCTCGATGTCCTCGATCAGGCCGACAGCCCCGCGAAGCTGGATGACCTGATCCGCCGGAACTTCGACGTCTTCCAGTCCATTGGCTGCGACGACGAGGGAACCGTCCTGTTCACGGGCTACTATTCGCCGATCTTCGAGGGCAGTCTCGAACCGACGGAGGAATTCAGGTACCCGCTCTATCGCCTGCCGCCCGGCCTGGAGAAGGATCGCTATGGCGAAGTCGTCGGAGGCCCCTGGCGAACGCGGGAGGAGATCGAGACGAGCGGCGAGATGAGCGGCCACGAGCTGATCTGGCTGAGCGATCGGTTCGAAGCCTATGTCGTGTCCGTGCAGGGATCGGGCTTCATCCGTCTGCCGGACGACACGCTGTATGAAGTCGGGTACGCCGGCAACAACGGCCACGAGTACACACCTGTCTCGAAACAGCTGGTCAGCGACGGCGCCATCCAGAAGCGGGACATGTCCCTCGCCACGATGATCGCCTACTTCCGGCAGCACCCCGAAGAAATGGACAAGTACCTCTTCCAGAACAAGCGTTACATCTTCTTCCAGGAAGCGAACGGAGGTCCCTACGGCTGCCTCGGCAAGCCCGTTACACCGGAATTCAGCATCGCGACGGACAAGGACATTTTCCCGCGCGGCGCCCTGGCCTTTATCTCGACCAAGGTCCCGGACGACGGCGGCGATCGCAATCGCCTGAGCACCTTCATCCTGGATCAGGATCGTGGCGCCGCGATCCGGGCGCCCGGCCGCTGCGACATCTATATGGGTGTCGGCGAGGAAGCGGGCAAGCGGGCCGGCTGGACCTACAGCGAGGGCGGTCTGTACTACCTCTTTGCGAAGGACGCGCCGATGCCGGAAGGCTCGCTGGCGACGGACAAGCCCGCCGAGCCCGTCATCACGCAGGAAGCGGGCTACGAAGTTCCGCCGATGTGACGATTACACCCTTTCGCGCGTCGCATGCGACAAGGTTGCAGAATGACGGCGGCCCATGGCGTGGACTACAATGCCCCGTATGTGGCCGCCGGAATCCCTCCTGTTCGCTGAAACCGCGTCGATCCTGGCCGACGCCCTCTCGGCCCTGTCGCTCCTCGCGATCGGCGTTATCGCGGCGCTCACGCTCCATTGGGCGCTCTATCACTTCGCTACGAAGTTCGCGAAGCGCACGAAGACGGACCTCGACGAGCTGCTCTTCAAGAACACGCGCAACAGCGCCCGGATGGCCATGGTCTTCCTGGCGCTACAGCTGTTGATCCCCGCCTGCAGCTTCACCCCGACGCTGGCGAAGACACTGCGACACGGCGTCGCCATCGGTCTGATCGCGTCGATCACGTGGCTCGTCATTCGGGGGATCAGTGTCATCGACGACATGATCCTGGCGCGTCACCCGATCGGCGTGAAGGACAACCTGCGCGCCCGTCAGATTCACACGAAGACGCGGGTCCTCTCGCGATCGCTCATCATCATCGTCAGCACGATCGGCGTGGCCGCCGTGCTGATGACCTTTGACAGCGTCCGCGACTTCGGCAAGGGACTGGCGGCGTCGGCGGGTGTGGCGGGCATCGTGCTGGGCTTTGCGGGACGGGCGACGATTGCAAATCTGATCGCGGGTGTCCAGCTCGCCCTGACGCAGCCGATCCGCATCGACGACGTCGTGATCGTCGAGGGCGAGTGGGGCTGGATCGAGGAGATTCGCTCGACATTCGTCATCGTGAAGATCTGGGATGATCGCCGACTCGTCGTGCCGCTGAACTACTTCATCGAACAGCCGTTCCAGAACTGGACGCGAAAGACGGCGGACCTGCTGGGAAGCGTCTTCATCCACGCGGACTATCGGCTGCCCGTTCAACGCGTTCGCGAGGAGCTGGAGCGTATCGTGAAGGAGTGTGAGGAGTGGGACGGTCGCGTCTGCGTGCTGCAGGTGACGGACGCGAAGGAACAGACGATTGAACTGCGGGCGCTCGTCAGCGCCGCGGATTCACCGACCTGCTGGGACCTTCGATGCAAGGTGCGGGAGAAACTCGTCGGTTTCATCCAGAGCGAATTTCCGGATTGCCTGCCGCGCGTGCGGGCCGAGATCGAGCGCGACAGAAAACCCTCGGCCGCCTACACGCACAAAGACGACATCGACGCGCACGATCCGTCGCTGCGACGGACCGAAGACGCGTAGGACGTCACCCACCGCGTCGGGTGGGGCGCCTCTTCAGAGTCCGGAGCGCGACGATTCGGTCGGGTGGCCCACCTCTTCAGAGGTGGGGGCGCGACGATACGAAGGTGAACGCGCCGTTCGAGTCGCCCCCGAATCTCATCGAAGAGGAATGCGACGCATAGCGACGGTTTACGCGCCTCAACGACCAAAGTCGCGGGCCACACACTGCGATTCCCGTAACTTTTTTTCGAATGCGCACGCCCCACACCCGTTGCAAATGCCCGTGTCGAATCGGATCATGGACGCCGTGGCGCGCCGAGATGGGTTCGCCGATTCGGGGAGGGATCCATGCGACAGCTTTCGATTCTCTGTGCCTTGCTCGCGGTCGCGCCGATGGCGTGCTCGTCATCGTCCGACGCCGGTTCGAAATCGTCCGGCCCCAAGGCGGACTTCACAACGCCTGAGGGGGCGATCCTCAAGCTGGAAGAGGCCTATCGCAAGGGCGACCTCGAGGCGGCCGTCGCCTGCAAGGACTTCCATCTGGAAGCGGAGTACATGCTCAGGTACGAGATGGCGACCAAGTGGACCCAGGGCGATCAGTTGAACGAGCTGATTCTGTCCACGGCGGAAATCCTGGAACTGGCGTATCGGGCCGAGATGGCAAAGTCGGGACTGCCGGACTTCGAGGGCATTCGCTCGACATTCCCGAAAAAGGAAAAGGTCACGGATGACATCTATCGCGTGACGGAAGTCTGCACATTCCCCGATGGCGGGACCTCAGAGCAGGATCTCCTCGTCGGCCGCCGCAACGGCGAATGGAAGGTGCTGCACGTCGCCGAGCCCAGTTAGAACACCCCCGGGGTGGGGCGCCTCTTCAGAGGTGGGGGCGCGACGACACGAGCGCGGAAGAACCGTTCGAATATTGGGTTTGTAACGTGGGCGGGGGATTCGTCGTCCGACGACGGTTTTCGCGTCGCCGGCGTCACACCACGATCGTCTCGTCGCGCCCACCACCACTAAAGTGGTGGGCCACTCCGCCAAAAAAGGCCGGGCGCGCGGCCCCTCACTCAGGCAACGGAATCTGAGTCGGAGCGTATTCCACCGCCGCTCCCGTTGCCGCAGAGATTGCTCCCGCAAGACGCGTCGCCTCGAGATGGACGGCCCTGGAGCGATCCCGCAGCTCCGAGCCGGCGTAGGCGTCGTAGGTCGACGAATACAACCACAGGTCGAACAACGCCAGATAGTCCGACTCCCACGCCCATAACTCAGTCGATAGTTCCGACGGCAATCCGAGCGAATATCGACTGACAAACCCTCCGCAGCGTCGGCAACGCATGGGGGAAACGCCATTCGTGACGTCGCACTCAAGTGTCAGGTCCTCTGCGCCGTGCGGGCAGTAGCCCTCATCCTCGGAGAGAGGAAGACTGTATCGTCGGAACGACTCAACCGAAGCGGTCTGATCAACAAGCTCAAGATAGTCCGCAAGCGACGATTCGCGAAGAAACGCCATGGACAATTCCGGAACAGCGCTGACGCCGGTCAGCCTCAGGCGTCCTGGGTCCTCCAATGTCGTCACGCTGGATCCACGCCGCGCAAACACGCCATAGGACGTCCCGCGCTCCCGCAACCCCGCGACGCTCAGCGCGCAGCGAGGCGCATCGTCAATCGCGGACTGGAAAACGATGTCAAAGGTGTCCAGCATGTCCGCCTCAACCTTCTTCGTGATACCCCGAACGCGCGAAACAACCCGACAATCCGGCCGAAAACCTGCATCTCCGCCGTAGCGACCCGCGGGTGGGGCGCCTCTTCAGAGGTGGGAGCGCGACGATGCGAACACGCCGAACACCTCAACGACTGGAGCGGATATTCACATCCGTATCGTCGCGCCCACCACCACCAACGTGGTGGGCCACCTATTGTTCAGGCGGATTCGATTTCCCGGGAGAGGTTTGCGACGGAGAGAAACAGCGCGACTTCCGCCTCGCCCAATTCGCGCTTTCGGCGGGCGACGACCTTGTGCGCCACGGCCAGCGCCCGCTCAGGATCGTTCCGCTCGGCGCCGTCGTCCGTCAGCCAGCTGAAGCTCGGAATGAACTTCGGCGGGTACCTGCTCATGAAGATGTTGGACGCAAACCCGATGACGCAGCCTGTCGGCAGGGCGACATTGATCCCCGTCTTCGTGTGATCGCCGATGATCGCCCCGACGAACATCTCGCCGCTGTCGATCAGCTTCCCGTTGATCGGAACGCGAATCGAGCCATAGGTGTTCTTCAGATCGCTCGTGACGGTATCCGCCCCGAGGTTCACCCATTCTCCGACGTAGCTGTGCCCCAGGAAGCCGTCGTGCTGCTTGTTGGAATACCCGTGGATGATCGTTCCTTCGACTTCGCCCCCGATCTTCGACCACATGCCGATGCTCGTTCCCTCGCGGATATTGGCGCCGGCCTGGATCGTGCAGTTCTCGCCGATGAAGCAGGGCCCCGTGATCGTGACGTTGGGGCGGATCGTCACGTTGTCGCCGATGTAGATGGGACCATCGTCGGCGTCGAGGACGGCGCAGGGCATGAGCCGCGAGCCGGCGCCGATGTAGATGGCGCCTTCGTTCACGAGATGGGCGCCGGGATAGATGATGCCGCGGCTGCCGGGTTCAACATCGGCAAAGGCGCGAACGATCTCGCGGGGCGTCGCATTGACGAGTTGCCATGGATATTCGATCAGCCGGGCGCCGGCCGGATCGATGTCCGCCGGCCGGCAGACGCCGAGGGCCTGGCGGATCGCGCCGGCGTCGGCCGAAACGGCGTCCGCCAGCAGCGACGAGGTTCGGGCATCGACGCGCGCCGCCAGCAGCGCCTCGCCGCGCCACACGGCCGAGTTGCGCGGAATCTCGAACGCGGCCGTGACCAGCGCGCGGCCGTTGATCCAGAGCTGATCATCGTCGTCCGTCGCCGTATCCACACCGATGACGGCGCGCTCATTTCGCTTGTGAAAGGCGTTTCGCAGGGCGGGGCGCACGACGACTCCGGCCGCCTGTTGTCCGAATGCGGCCTCCATCTTGTGCAGCAGCGCGTCGAAGCCACAGCGAAGCTTGAACACGGGGCGTGTGTAGACCAGGGGCAGCAGGCTCTGGTAGTGGGCGTCTTCGAAGACAATCAGCTTCATCGTCGGCACCTACATCGATCGCTGGATCGCGGCTGGGTCCGCAAGCGGAGGTCCTGATTGGAATTGCGTGTCGCGCATTATACGAGGGGGCGCGTTCACTCGAAACCGAACGACGCCGGCGCGACGTTTCACCCGCCCGCCAGTTTGGCCGAGTATCCCATGTTCGTCACGAGCGTCAGGATCCGATCCCGATGATCCCCCTGGATTTCGATCGAATCGTCCGCGATCGTACCCCCTGCGGCGCACGCGGTCCTGAGTTTCGCGAGCGTCGCTCGCATATCCGTCGCCACGGGGTCGAAACCCGCGATCACTGTGACCATTTTGCCGCGTCGCCGCTCGCGCCGAATGCGCAGAGGCTGGTCCTTCGGCAGACGCACGGCGCCATCGACGCCGCGCGGACACCCGCAATCACTGAGCGCCAGGCCGCAGACAGCGCATGTGACGGGCCGTTCAAGTGGAGTTCCGTCAAAAAGTCCGCCCATGATCGCTCAGCGTCCCTCCACCGCCCGTCTGGCTGCGGACGGCGATTTCGTGTCTCAAATGCGGCGTTGGCTGCGGAGTGTAGATGATCGATGCGGGATTTCCAGATGGACCCGACTCGTCGCCTCACGACGCTCCGGCCGATTGAAAGAAAGAGGATCGCCGCGTCGCGAGCGAACGTTCGTTCGAGCGAACGGCTTCACGATGGCGTGTCAGGCGACGCGGAGAACGGGAATCCGCCGGAGACGTCCGGATTTCGCGTTGGAATCGCAGGACGGTTGCGTTGAATCGGAATTGGCCGCATGCTTTTGCGGCCGCCCGGAACCACTGGCGCGGATTTCCGGCGGCGAAACGTCGCGCGGCGCAGGCTCGCCGGGCGACTTGTTGTTACATTCTGGCGCCTGTGACGAAACCGCACGCAGGCGCCCTCAATCAAACAGTGATATGGCGCCGACACCACATTGTCGCCGTCCCAACATTCGAAACTGTCTGACGGAGAAGTTTGCCAATGGGACTTTTTAAGAGCATGGCGCTCTGGTTCGATTCGGGCGTCACGACGGAGCCCGTCCCCAAGGAAGAATTCTGGAAGATCGAGTGGACGCGAATTCTGCCCATGATCTTCATGCACGTGGCCGTCATCGGTGTCATCTGGGTCGGCTGGAGTCCGATCGCCGTCGGTGTCGCCGTCGGGATGTACTTCATCCGGATGTTTGCAATCACCGGGATTTACCATCGCTATTTCTCGCACCGGGCGTTCAAGACGTCACGGTTCATGCAGTTCCTCTTCGCACTGCTGGGCGCCTCCGCCGTCCAGCGTGGCCCCCTCTGGTGGGCGGCCCATCATCGCCATCATCATCGTCACTCCGATGATCCCGAAGATGTGCATTCGCCACATCAGCACGGATTCTGGTGGTCGCACATCGGATGGATCACGACGCGCGGCGCCTTTCCGACCGACTACAAAGTGATCCCCGACCTCGTGAAATACAAGGAACTTCGGTTCCTCGATCGGGCGGATCTCCTGATTCCGGTACTGCTTGCCGTCGGGATGTTCCTCTTCGGCGTGATCCTGAACGCAATCTGGCCGGCGCTGGGCACGGGCGGTTTCCAGATGCTCGTCTGGGGTTTCTTCATTTCGACGGTCTGCCTGCTGCACGGCACCTGTACGATCAACTCCCTGGCCCATCTGATCGGCCGCCGCCGCTACCAGACGACGGACAAGAGCCGCAACAGCTTCCTCCTCGCCCTGATCACGCTGGGAGAGGGCTGGCACAACAACCATCACATGTACCCGGGCGTCACGCGCCAGGGGTTCTACTGGTGGGAAATCGACATCACGTATTACATTCTGAGGACGATGTCGATCTTCGGCCTGGTCTGGGACCTGCGACCGCCGCCCAGGATCGCCTTCGAGCCGCAGCCGGCGGGCGTCGCAACACCGACGCCGATCGAAACACCAACGATCGAACTGCCGTCGCGGGCGCAGCCGAACCCCGTCGCCTAGCGACACGCGCATCCGCCAACGATCCAACAACAAAAGGCCCGCGACTTCAGCGAAGTCGCGGGCCTTTTCTGTTCTGCGTTTCGCCGGCGGCGCCTGTGTTACTTTGACGCAGACTCGGCGTCGGCATCGCCCTTTGTGTCGATCGGCGGCAGTTCGGCAATGGCGTTGTCCAGCGCCAGGTCGGCGTGTGAATCGTCCCTGATCGAGGCTTCGAGTTCCGTCGCGGATTTCTCGGCGTCCGCGGCGCGTGCGTCGAGCCCTTCCTTCGCCAGCGCGGCGCTCCAGCGTCGGTAGAGCGTGACCCGCGTCATCGTGGCCGTTCGACGGGCGCTGACCCGCGTCGCCTGGGGCGCCTCAATCATCCACTCGTCGATCCTGCCGTCGATCTTCGCCGCCAGGGCGATCGCCCCGACGAACTGACCCGCATCCGCCAGCGCGTGGCATCGTTCAATCCTCGCGTAGAAGTCCGAGGCGACGCCGTTACTGCGGCCCAGCGCCGGACGCATCATCTGGAGCGTGCGATCGGCGCGCCCGGCCCGTCGATACGCCGCAGACTGCCAGAGCTTCGCCGCCGAGACGATCTCGTCATTTGCGTTGTCCGTGTAAATCGCCAGCTCGACACACGCCGACATCAGGGCGTCGTTGGACGCCTCGGAGCCGTCGGCCGCAGCGATCGCCTGAAACACCTGCAGGAATGCGCGAAGAAGTTCGACGCGGCGCTTCTGCGATGCGAGTGTCTCGGATTCCGCCGAAGGGATTGCGACGGCGTCGGATGTCAGCAGGTTCGCCGCTTCATCGAGCGCCGCCTTCAGCGCCGCTCGATGCGACTTGTCCCCGATCAGCTCGGCAGCCAGGCCCGGCGCTGCGGCCCTGTTGACCAGGCATTCCGCCAGCGCAATCGTGGCCGTCCGTCGCGCCTCAGGCGTCCCGGCGCCGGCCAGGCGGGCCCGCGAAGCGTCGCAGACATCGGGCGCCGCGATCGCCGATCGAACGCAGAAAAGTCCGATCGAGAGGATCACGAGCGAATTCGCGGCGCACGACGACAGTCCGCGGCGGACCGGACGGATCCTGAAGTTCCGAGATTGATCTGCCGCCATGTCGCGTCTCCCTGAAAAGTTCGGCCGGGTATCGGACACCCGCGGCGTTGCGGCGCGCCACCGATAACAACTCGGCGCCAGCCCAACGGCTCGATATGGCCGACATAGCCTCTTATACCCGCTAAAGCCGTACAATTTCGCGGACGATCCACAAAATGACGATTTCGGTCCTCGCCCGGCCGCCTGGAGCGACACGCTCGAAGGGTCTTATCATGCGACGCAACCGCCTTGGATTCGGCTTTTTTTGCTGCAACCTGTTCCTGATGGCGACGATGCCTATCGGGTGCGGGTTCGAAAGGTTTGCACCAGTCCTGCCGGACCAGATTCAGGAATTCACGCTGGCGGACCTGGAAGCAATTCAGAACGACGAACGCCTCACCGACGACGAGAAACGTGATCAGATTCGCACGGCGATCGACGCCCCGGCCACGGTCGAAGGCGATCGACTCGTGGAGTTTCTTTTCACGCTGAATGTGCCGTAACGGGTCGATGCGCAGGACAATCGCTGCGTGCGACCGGGTTCTTGTAAAGGGATGGGGAACACCCCGGGAGGCGAAAGCGATGCAGACAGGAAAAGTACGATTTTGCGCACTGGCGACGATGACACTGGGTCTGGGCCTGACGGGCTGCTTCGGTGAAAGCATCCTCAGCGCCGGCGCCAAGGTTGCAGGTGGCCAGATTTCGGAGCTCACGGCAAACGAAATCAAGATTCTGAATGAGACAGTCGTGGGCGTTCTCGCCTCGACGAATCCCGGCTTCACCGCCGAACCGCTGACGGACGCCCAGGCCTCGGCGCTCTCCAGCTTCTTCAAGGCCAACAGTCTCAACACGATCGAAGACTTCGAGCAGCTCCAGCAGACGGCCGAATCCAATCCGGACTCGCTCGAAGGTCTCGACGAACTCGCGGCCGCCTTCAGCGACAGCGAGACGATCGATCCCGACAACTTCGACTTCGACCAGATCTTCAACGCCCTGTTCGGCGCGTTGGGTGGCCAGGGGACCGTCGGCTCGGGCGGCGGTACGAGCGTCACGAACACGGCGAGCTGAGTCCGACGTTCAGCCTGAGACATGACAGACGCCCCGTCGATTCGGCCATCCGCCGACGATGGGGCGTTTTCATTTGCGTCTCCGCCACACGACGCCCCCGCGAAACGCCCGGCGATTCGATCGCCTATAATGGCGATCACGTCGACCGAACGTCCGATCGACGCAACGAAGGTTCGAAAAGGGGCGAGTCGTGTTCTCCGGCATCATCGATCGGATCGGCGTCATTCAGAAAATCGCGGAATCCGCCGGCGGGCGCGTCCTGTCGATCGACGCGCCGGGTTACTGGTCGGGCCTCGCCGACGGCGCCAGCGTCGCCATCAACGGCGTCTGCCTGACGCTGACCCGGGCGGATGCGACGTCGGCCTCATTCGATGTCATCGCCGAGACACTGCGACGGAGCACACTCGGCGATCTCAGGCAGGGCGATCGCGTCAACCTCCAGAAATCGATGGTCGTGGGTGATCGCATCGACGGCCACTTCGTGCAGGGACACGTCGACGCCGTCGCGACCATCGCAGCGATCGAACAATCATCGAAGGAGTCGATCTGGTGGTTCGAACCCGGCGCCGACGCGATGCGATTCATGGTCCCGAAAGGCTCCGTGGCCATCGACGGAATTTCGCTGACCATCGCCGCTGTCGAGGCGTCGCGCTTCAGCGTGGCGCTGATCCCGACGACACTCGAACTGACGACACTGAACTCCAGACGCGCCGGCGAACACGTCAACATTGAGACCGATATCCTCGTTCGCTCCATCGCGCATCTGATGACAACGATGCGGACAGATCAGGATCCCGGGGGCGTCGATCTGTCCTTCCTCTCGAAGCACGGCTTCGACGCCTGAGCATTCGCGTCATGGCGCCGCGATCGCTAAAATATGAAGAAAACCGGCGAAACAAACTGCGCCGCGCATTCCCGACGCGACTATGACAGATACGCATCCATCCGAGTCACGCCCGACCATCGGTATCACGATGGGCGATCCCCACGGGATCGGCGCGGAGGTCATCGTCAAGGCCCTCGCGGATCACTCGTTGCGAGAGCGCGCCAGATTCGTCGTCTATGGCCTGGCCGAGCAGTTCGAGACGGCGGCGGACTTCGCCGAACTTCAGCCCTACTGGCGCGTGGCGCCACGCGGCATCGAGAACAGCGATTCAGGAACCAATGTTCGCGTTCTCGACTTTGACGAATTCTCCATGCACAGGCGCGGTCCCGCCCAGGCGACGCCGGAAGGCGGGCGCGCGAGCATGGCCTTCCTCGAAGACGCCATGCGCGACGCCCGGTTCGACGAAATCGACGCGATCGTCACCGGTCCCATCAACAAGACCTCCTGGAAACTCGCGGGCTACACCAAGATTCCGGGGCACACCGAGCTGCTGGCGGAGCGCTTTCGGTCGCGTCGCGTCACGATGATGTTCGTCGGCGGTCCCCTGCGCGTCGCGCTTGCGAGCACGCACGTCGCGTTGTTCGATCTGCGCAACCAGTTCACGATCGGCCACGTATTTCAGCCGATCGATCTCATGCACCAGGCGCTGACGGACTGGTTCGGGTTCACGCGTCCGCGAATCGCCGTCGCCGGACTGAATCCCCATGCGAGTGAGAACGGCCGATTCGGCGACGAAGAGGCCCGCATCATTGAGCCGGCCATCGACATGGCGCGCAATCACGGCATCGAGGCCTCGGGACCCTACCCGGCGGACACGCTCTTTCGCCGCGCGGCCCAGGGCGAATTCGACGGTGTCGTGGCGATGTATCACGACCAGGCGCTGATCCCCGTGAAACTGCTCGCCTTCGACGAAGCCGTGAATATCACACTCGGCCTGCCGATCATCCGCACGAGCGTCGATCACGGAACGGCCTTCGATATTGTGGATCGAAATCGCGCGGATCCCGGCTCGATGAAATCGGCGATACGACTGGCGATCGAACTGGCGGAGCAGCGCCGCGCGAAGCGGCTGCGTGACGCCGCCGACAGCGAGTCGTCAAACGCCACGGAAGACTCGAATTCCTGAAACCCCCGCCCTCGCGACGAACAACGCCGCTATGCCGGACGGCGATACACGCGCCGCGCACCGACCAGCGTCAGCGTCAGCGTCAGAAACAACCAAGGGAACGGGCCACACAGGGCGCCAAGCGCCATCGCGGGATCGTCGCTCCCATTGTCGTCGGGCGTGAAGTCCTCCCGCGCTTCCGCCACATCGCGCCCGTCGCGAGCGCTCGTCGTCGGCAGGTCTAGGCGGGTCAGCGCCGTCGCGGCGGCGTCCATGGGGCGCGTGATGCTGGTCAGGGTTCGCCCCGATGCGATGCCGGGACCGTTCAGGATGAAGGGCACATGCTGATCCTGCGGTATCGGGAAGCCGTGCGTCCTGTCATGCCCCCCATGATCGGCCGTCAGGATGAGCAGCGTCTCGTCTCGAAGATTGCGCTCGGCCAGCGCATCCAATACGCGGGAGAAGGCGGTGTCGACGCGTTTGACCTGCGTGAGGTAGGGCGCCGTCATCCAGCCCTGTGAGTGGCCGGCGCCGTCGGGCTCGCCGAAGTGCAGGAAGATCAGACGCAGGTCGCGCTCACGGATCGCGTTCGCGCACTCGTTGGCGATATCGTCCACATCGCCCGTGATGACGCGAACATCGGCGTCCCCCTCGGCGCAGAGATAGCCGAGCTTGGTCTTGTTTGCGAAGAAACCACTCGAGACGCCATGCGCCCGGGCGACATCGAAGATCGTCTGGTGAACGATGCGCCCATCGATCGTGACGTTGACAAACACGCCATGCGAGATAATCGAGAGCCCCGTGATCATCGACGCGTGATTCGGCAGCGTCGCCGCCGGAATCTCCGCCAGGCCGGCGGGTTGATACGCGCCACCGTCGATCAGGGCCTGAAGCGTCGGGGCATTGTCGGCGTTGATGGCGTCCGGCCGAAGCCCGTCGAAGCTGACGATCATCACGCGCGTCTCGGCGGCGCCCGCCGCCGCCGTCGACTCAACGTTTGCCCTGGCCCTCGGAACGAATGTCATCTGGTCGTTTGCGGGGCCGGCCGATTCGTTCGCGCCGTTCAGGACTTTCGTGTCGCCCGAAGCGACGGGCTGCGGCGATTCGCAACAGGAGGTCGATTCTCGATCCGCGCAGGACGACGTTTCGCAATCGGAACAACCGGGTGATGACATCAGGACGAACAGGGCGATCAGAATGCGAAGCATGGCGTGACTCAATCGATGGCTAAAGGACCCGCGAGGACGATCGCGAATTGCGCCAGAGGCGCAACCGGCGAGTTCGACGAACGAGTCTAATCGCGCCCCGGGATCGCGCGAAGCGAATCGAGCAATCGCGCGTGGACGGACGGCGTCCCCGCGAGGATCGGAACGTCGGCGCCATCGTAGCGATCGACATCGATCGGCCAGAGCGCCGACCCGTCATCATAGGTGATCACGCCGCCGGCTTCCGCCACCATCAGCGCCCCCGCCGCGATATCCCACAGTCGACACTCCTTCGCAAAGGCCCCGTCCGCCCGACCGCGCGCGAGCCAGGCAAGGTGGAGGCAGAGCGAGCCGTGATTTCGAAACGTGTATTCGTCCATCCAGTCCCGGACGACGATCGGCGCCGGACATCGCCGAAACGACGACACGAGGACCGTCAGATCACTCGCGGTCCGAGATGCGGAGACAGCCAGCGGAGCGCCTTCGAAATCCGCGCCCGCGCCGAGGGCCGCCGAATACACGCCGCCGGATGACGCGTCGAAGATGGCGCCGGCAAGCGGGACGCCTCGATCCAGAACGGCGACGGACGTGGCGTAGATCGACATGCCCTGTGCGAAATTACGCGTCCCGTCGATCGGATCAACGACCCAGCAGTAGCGTGCGCTGTGCGCAGGGGCGTGCCGATCGGGATGACGAACTGTCTCCTCTCCGATCACGGCGTGATCCGGATAGCGCTGCGCGATGGCGTCGAAGATCGCGGCCTGTGCGGCGTGATCCGCTTCCGTCACGGGGGAATCGTCCGCCTTGTGAGACACGGCGACGCGTCCCATGTGATCCGCCGCAATGGAACCCGCCTCGCGCGCCAGCGTTCGAGCGAATACGCGAAATTCGTCAGTTGGGGGCAAACTGGACATCCTGAACCATGATCATGGCGACGGCGGCGTGACTCAAGTCGGCGCCGGCCGGACCGGCCCGCGAGGGCGCGCTAGATACCGCCGCCGGCAAAGGGCGAGTCGCAGACGGGCTGAACGACCGTGATCCGGTTCTTGCCGCCGGCCTTGGCCAGGTAAAGGGCCTCGTCGGCGAGCTGCACGAGGGCGTCGGGAGACGAAGGTTCGTCGCCCTGCCGACTGGCCAGTCCGATGCTGAGGGTCGCCACGGACGCCCGGGGCATGTCGCGATCGATATCGCGGCAGAACGTCGCGAGAATGCGCTCGGCGGACGAGCGGGCGTCCGCAGGCGCCGTCTGCGGCATGAGCACGCAGAACTCGTCTCCGCCATAGCGAATCGCCACGTCGGACTCACGAATCGATCGCTGAATCACATTGGACGTCAGCCGGAGCAGATCGTCGCCGGCCTGATGCCCGAGCGAATCGTTGACCTGCTTGAAATTGTCCAGGTCGATCATGACGCAGGAGAGATTCGTGTCGTATCGAGACGACTCGGCGAACAGCTGCGACAGCAGGTCATTGAAGTGGCGACGGTTATAAAGCCCCGTCAGGGAGTCGCGCGCCGCCATTTCACGCAGCCGCTGGTTGGCCTCTTCCAGGGCCTGCGTTCGTTTGAATACGCGATCTTCCAGTTCCGTGTTCAGCAGCGTCATTTTCTTATGGGTCGCGGCAATCTGGTCGGCCATGGCGTTGAAGGAGGCCCCCAGTTCGCCGATCTCGTCGTTCCGGTTCAGGTTGACGCGGACATCAAGTTCGTTTCTCGCGATGGATCGCGCCGCGTCCCGAACGCCGCGAATCGGCCCGACGACGTTGCGAACAATCTGGTAGCCGAGCGGAACCATCAGGAGCGTGATGACGACGGAAAGGCTCATGACGTTGTTGGACAACATCGATAATGCCGCCTCCGCGTCCGAGGCGTTCAGGCCCAGCCGCACGTAGCCGATCGTCGGCGCAGGCGCACCGGTATACGGTGAGGCGGCCGTGGGCAGTTGGATCGGGTACACGATATCGACGCGCGGTCCGTACTCAGAATGCACGACGATCCGAGGTTCATCGATCGGCTCGACGGAGATTCGCCCCGTGTCGCCAATGAGGAAGGGCGTGATGTTCCCGACGCCGTTCTGATAGCTGGCCAGCACGTGGCCCGAAACATCGGTGTACGCGACGTAGCAGAGCTCGCTGCCGAGCAACAAACGCTCGGAAACCCGCAGGAGCGACTCGCTGTCGCGTTTGACGACGTCTGTCGCCGACGCGAGCGCGAGGGCCTGCGCCAACCCGCGCGCCTGAGAGCGCGTGTGTACGAGCAGAATCCCGGTGGTCGATCGAAGGTACAACGCCCCCGCGAGACCCGAGCCCGCCAGGACAGTCGTTGTCAGGATCAACGTTGTTCGGAACTGGAGCCCGGACAATCGCTTACCGAATTGCCGCAACCAGTGTTTCAATCCCACGGACCTCGCTCAGCCTGAGTCGACATCGCCGGAGCCGCCCGCTCATTGCGCGCCGCTCCCCCCGGCTACATCGGCCACTTCGCAGTGGTGATTCAGTGTCGATTTGGGTTCAACTTCGGCCCGCATAAGCACTTGTGTGGCTTTTCCCACAGTGGCGCCAGGGGGGTTCGGTCCGTGAATCGCCTTGTCAGATTCTGAATCGTGCGATAATCTCTTACGGCTTCGGAACCATCGCGTTCGTCAGCAATTTCGGCCGACGTCCGGCGATCGATGGTGAGTGTAGCTCAGTTGGTTAGAGCACTAGGTTGTGATCCTAGGGGTCGCGGGTTCGAATCCCGTCACTCACCCGTTTTCTTCTCTCGACAGTCACGGCGCCCTCAGCCCCGGCGTCGTCCGATATCCCCGATCACGACGGTTCCGACTGCGCCTTCAGCATCGAAGGAAGCTCCGTGACGAATCGCGATCGCGGCGTGGCCGAGGTGGCGCCGGCGTCCAGGGCCGACTGCCGAAGCTCATTTCTGACGTGTGCGTAATAGGCGACGATGGCCGCCTCGGGAAACGCCGCCCGCGCCGACTGAATCGCCGACGGCGCGTCGGCGAGATCCATGTCCACGAGAATGAGCGGTCGTTCGGCGGACGCGAGCTGGTCCGTCCACTTCGCCAGATTTCCGGCCCAGCCGAATCCCAAACAGGCGCCACGCGCTTCGGCGCTGATTCGGGACTGAAACATGAGGTCCGACGCGAACAGGAGAACCCGAATGGAGGCTTCATCAGTCATGTGCGGCATCCTAGCGGAGGACGAAGGCGAACGCATCGAAAGTCGCGATGGCCGCAGGCGATCGAAACAAAATCCTTGACGATGCTGTCGGACGTTTCGAGAATCCGGGCAGAATCGATCGAACTTCAGCCTGTTTGAGGGGCATGACGCCATGAAATCGCACTCCGAAAGGTTCCTCGCCATCGTCAACGACGCCAGATCGCGAATCCGGGAGACCAACGTCGAGGCGGTCCACGAGAGACTCGAACGCGACGAGGACTTCTTCCTGGTGGATGTGCGCGAGGAGAGCGAGTACGCGGCGGGGCACCTGCCGCGGGCGCTGCACCTTGGGAAGGGCGTTATCGAACGGGACATCGAACGAAGCATTCCGAAGTCCGACGCGCCGATCGTCCTCTACTGCGGCGGCGGTTATCGATCCGCGCTTGCCGCCGAGAACCTTCAGCGAATGGGCTACACGAACGTGCTGTCGATGGATGGCGGCTATCGCGGATGGCGCGAGGCGGGCTTCCCGATCGTTCACGAAGAATAGCGCGCGATCAGATCCGCAGAAAATTCGCCAGCAACGCGCTTCCGGCGGGCGTCATGAAGCTCTCCGGATGAAACTGCACACCTTCGATCGCTTCGTCCCGACAACGCAGCCCCATGCACACGCCGTCGTCCGTCCAGGCGGAGACTTCCAGAGAAGAATCGAGAGTTGCGCGATCCACGATCAGCGAATGGTAGCGCATCGCCTCGAACGGATTGGGAAGACCCGCGAAAATCGTCCGATTGTCGTGGCGCGTCAGACTGGTCTTGCCATGCATGACCTGGTCCGCACGCCGCACACGCGCGCCGCACACTTCCGCGATGCACTGATGCCCGAGACAGACGCCGAGGATGGGAATGCGGGATCGGAAACGGCGGATCGCGTCGCGACTCACACCGCTCTCGTTCGGCGTGCAGGGCCCGGGGGAAATCACGAGATGCGTCGGACGAAGCGCCTCCAGCGCGTCGATCGACATCTCGTCATTGCGAACCACGCGGATGTCGCGCCGAAGCCCCTCGTCCTCCAGCCCCAGCGCCCCAAAACACTGGACGAGGTTGAAGGTGAACGAATCATAGTTGTCGATGATGAGGATCAAAGTCGGCGGCGAGCTCCGAATCACGCGGGACAGAAGTTACACGGCCCCCTATCCTATCGCCCCATGACGGCGCCGACAGGAGGCGCGGAAGGAGTGGATCCGTGACGCAGTCCCACGAAGCCGGGTTCGAAACGCTCTGCATGCACTACGGCGAAAACCGCGAGGCCATGTTCGGCGCCGCGGCGCCCCCGATTTTCCAGAACTCGACGTTCACCTACCCCGACTCCGCCTCGTTCCACACGCGACAGGACGCCGACGCAACACGGTTCGACTACACGCGGACCGGCAATCCGACGACACGCATCCTCGAACAGAAAATTGCGAAGCTGGAGCAGGGGGAGGATTGTCGCGCCTTCGGATCGGGCATGGGCGCGATCAGCGCCGCGATCCTGTCCTGCCTGAAGGCGGGAGATCACGTCGTGACGATCGAGACGGTCTACGGGCCGACGCGTCGCCTCTTTTCCGACTTCCTGCCGAGGTTCGGCGTGGAAACGACATACGTCCGCGGCACATCCATCGAGGATTTCGAGGGGGCGATCAAACCCAACACACGGCTCTTCTTTGTCGAATCGCCATCGAGCCTGTTCTTTGAGCTGCAGGATCTCCCGGCCGTCGCTCGGCTCGCCCGCGAACACGAGATCGTCACGATGTGCGACAACAGCAACGCCACGCCCGTCTTTCAGAATCCGATCACGATGGGAATCGATGTCGTCATCCATACGGCGACCAAGTACATCGGCGGTCACAGCGACGTCGTCGCGGGCCTTGTCGTCGGATCGAAGGAACGGATGCGCGCCATCGGTCGAATGGAAGGTGAACTCATCGGCGCAACCTGCGATCCCTTCGCAGCCTGGCTGATGCTGCGAGGCCTGCGAACGCTGCCGATCCGGATGGAGCGCCATCGACGCAGCGGACTCGAAGTCGCCCGGTTCATCGCCTCTGACCCGCGCGTCCGACGCGCGTTCTATCCGGGGCTGGATCTCCATCCGCAGCATGGACTGGCGAAACGACAGATGCGGGGGCAGGCGGGCCTGTTCTCGTTCGAGCTCCGCCAGGCCTCTCAGGAGGCGACGTTCCGGGTCGTGGACGCCCTGAAGATTTTCAGCATCGGCGTCAGCTGGGGAGGTTACGAAAGCCTCGCCGTCCCGTTGAATGTGGTGGACCCGGCGACGGGCGAACCCACGTGGATCATCCGCCTCAGCATCGGTCTGGAGACCGTCGAGGACCTCAAGGCGGACCTCTATCAGGCGTTGAACACGCTGGAATGAATCGATGGCCTTCGGGCGGTTGAACCGCCGACGACGCCGCCGATCGCGACATGAATCCCCGACTTGAACGACGCATGAGCGACGACCACAACCTTATTCCGCAAAATGAGTTGCAAACCAACACAGAGAGCCCGCGGCTTGTGGCGGTGACGCGTCAACTTATAATGTTCCCGCTCGATGGCCGTGAGTGTGCGGCGGCCCAGGAAGGCGGTTCCGCGTGATCAAGCTCCTCATCCTCGATGTCGATGGCGTCCTCACGACGGGCGCGCTTCCGTACGAAGCGGACGGGAATCGACAAAAGGCGTTCTATGTTCAGGATGGCGGGGCGATCCGACGCTGGATGGCGGAGGGCGGCCAGGTCGCGATTCTGAGCGGTCGCGAGGCGGATTGCGTCGGCGCCCGCGCCAGGGATCTCGGCATTCCGGTCCTCATTCAGGGCGTTCCCGACAAAGTTCCGTCCTACGAGACCATCTGCCGCCAGGCCGGCGTCAGTGAGTCGGAGGTCGCCGTGATGGGAGACGACCTGCCCGACGTTCCGCTGTTAAAGCGATGCGGCTATCCGATCGCCGTCGACAACGCCCATCGGTTTGCCAAGCGGATTGCAAGGTACGTCACGCGGCGCCCCGGCGGCGCCGGCGCGATCGCCGAGGCCATCGAACGCCTGCTGCGGTATAACGGTACACATCAGGAAGCATAATCTCGACTTTTTGCCGCCGGCCGTCCCCGCCTGAATCGGCCACATGCCGGCGATCGCAAAGCTCACGGGCGTTAATCATGCATCGAAAGATCCTACTCGTCGTCGCTACTTTGTCCGTCGCCATTGGCGCGTACCTGCTGTTCTCGCGCAACGACGATCCCGTCGCCAAGCGTGAATCGAGCACTGTCGACGACGCCGTCAGGACCAAGCAGTTCGTCGAACGCGCCGACAGCTCGACCGGCAGCACGATCAAGACGGGCGATATCGAGTTCAGCCCGGGAACCAATCCGAAATACGTCAAGCACGATCCGACGACAGGCAAGATCCAGATGATCTTCGAGGCGGACGAATGGTCGCCGCTCAGCGACGATCGTTTCGACGTCAGGAACATTCGAATTACGCGCTACATGAGCGCCGGCGAAGTCGCGTACATCAGCGCCGATCGCGGCGACGTCACCGTCTTTCACGCCGGCGACAATCGCTTCGATCCTCGCCGCGGCAAGCTGACGGGAAATGTCCGCGTCGTCGTCGATCGCACGACGGAACAGTGGCGCCAGGAACATCCGGATCTCGCCGGCAGGGACGCGCATCCCGAAGAACTCGTGCACGTGGAAATGGAATCCGCCCAGTTCGATCTCGATCGCTCCGAGCTGATCGCGACGGGAAGCGTGATGGTCGATTCCCGGGAAGCGCGAATCGAAGACGTATCGGATCTGACCGTCCGCTGGGACCAGACGGACAACCGGCTCGAGTCGCTCAAGTTCGCCCACGGCGGCAGGATGATCATCCGCCGCGGCGCCGGCGTTGTGGATTTCTCGCTTCCCGGCGTCGAACAGGACGTCAGGCCGACGACATCGAACGCGCCGAGTGGTTCGAGCGTAAATGTCACGGCCAACCAGCCCATCCGGATCGATCGCGCCGAACTCGAACGGCCCGTCAACGTCGGCGCCCAGTCGGCGGAACAGGCGGCGGAGCAGATTCGCTCACAGGGGCTGCGCGTTCGCACCAACCAGGCGGTCTCCCTCTCCATCCCGTCGAAGCCTGACGATGCGGCGAGCCCCGACGCCAACACGAAGAACGCCGACACGCCGGCGGCGACAACCCCCGAGGAACTGCGATCGACGGACGCGCTCGCGTCTGACGTGGAGGCGCTTCGCAGGGAAATTCAGACGGTCACGGATGTGGATGTCACGACGATGACAGCGGAGGAACTGCTCGCCTTTCGCAAGTCACGCGTAAACTCCTATCGCGCGATGTTCCAGGGCGCCGTCGTCGTCGAGCAGCGCCAGGGTGAACAGACGGTCGGCTCATTGCGATCCGATCGCCTCGAGGCGCATTTCGACTTCGGAAAGAAACTGCAGGATCGCGTGCGAACGCCCGTCGCAGGCGCCGACAAGGGCGAGAAGAAAGCCGAAAAGAAGGAAAAAGAAGAGGAGGCGGAGGACAACAGCCAGATCGTCCTCATCTGGAACGGTCCCTTCGACCTCCATCCGCTGCAGATCGACGCGTCGCAGCAATCCGGAAAGCGGTTTGACGTCGTCGCCGTCGGACAGCCAGTGGTCGTCACCTCCAAACAGGGCGCCGCTGAATGCCGCCAGCTCGTCTTTCGCAATGAGACGGAGCAGGTCTGGCTGTCAGGGGAAGGCCAGGAAGACGTGACGCTCGAAGTGCAGCAGGGACGCAGGCTCGTCGGCCGCGAGATTTACTTCGACAAGCGTCGCGGACTGGCGCACGTGGAAGGCGCCGGCTACATGCAGGACAAGAAAACCCTTGAAGGCGCCGAGGCCCTCGCCGCCGCCTTCTCGAAGGACGCCAACTCCGTCGAGATCTACTGGGATCAGTCGGTGGATGTCGAACTCGGCCTGCGCCTGACCAGCGCTCGCAACGAGAAGACAGGCGCCCTGGAACAGAAGAACGACCCCTATCTGCGTCGCGCCTGGTTCCACGGCGACGTGCGATTCCGTCGCGGCGCTGAAATGGCCCGCGCCAACGATGTCGCCGCCACGTTCGGACCGCCCGTGACGAAGGGCGCCGTCGCCGACTTCATCGAGCATCTGGACCTTGCGGGTTCCGTGATCGTTGCGAACCGCCAGCATCAGATCCTTGCCGAGAATCTCGATGTCGAGCTGATTCGCACGGCCGACGGCCGCAACGTTCCGAAACGGGTTCGAGGCGACGGCCGCGTGACCGCCCGCCAGGTCCGCGCGGAAGGGCGCTTTATCGATACACAGCTTCGTCGCGAGATCAGCGCCGATACGATGGATGTCACGATTCGGGAACTGACTCAAACCGTGGCGACGACGGCCGCCGACAAGCCGGGCGCCCTCGGCTCAGACGTCGGCATCGAGCGACTCGACGCCCGCGGCAATGTGGAAGTGCGCGATCCCGATCACAACCTGAAGATCAGTCGGACGGAATCGATGCTCGCGACGTTCAACAACGGCGACGAACTCGACACACTGCTCCTTCTCAGCCCGTCACCCGACGTTCTCGCGCAGGCGCGTGTCGAGGACATGGCGGTCCACGGTCATCGCATCGAGGTGAACATGGCCGAGCAGGCGCTGAATGTTCCCGGCCCGGGCAAGGCCTGGATGGTGTCGCGCCAGGACTTCGGCGGACGAACGCTGCCGAAGCCGCAGCCCGTTCGCGCCGAATGGCGCGACCAGATGCAGCTGCGTCTGAAGAAGGACTACGGCGTCTTTCTCGGCGCCGTCCAGGTCAGGACCGAGGGCTTTGCGATGGCCTGCGACAAGCTGACGATTCGATTCGCATCACTGCCGCCATTGCCGAACAAGCCCGACGTGGCGAAGGCGGGACGCTTCGGTATCCTCGGCGAGATCCTCAGCGACAAGCCGGAGATGGAGTGGACGGATCGCATCGCCACCTCCTCGGAACGCAAGCGCCCCGTCTATGTCGTCGCAGAAGGTGGCGCCAACGCCGTCAGCGAAACCTACGCGCCGGGTCCCAACGAGGACACGTGGGGGCGCCTGCTCAGTCGATTCCGAATCGAGGGCTCACAGATCGAGGCCGACCTCGAACGGGAGCAGATGCGCGTACCGTCGGCGGGTCTGCTGCTGATCGAGGACTATCAGTTCAACAGCGACAGCCATCGACCTTCCGCCGTCGCGACGCGCGGCGTGGGTGGTCCGCTCATGAGCTCGGTTCGCAGCGAAGGTCCCAGCCAGACGCTCGTGACCTGGGATGGCAAGATGGACTTCTTCCTGGATCAGGGCGCCGTGATCTTCGAGCGCGACGTGAAGATGGATCACTACAGCGGCCAGCAGATGGCGCTGGACGCGGCGGACTTCGCGCCGAACGGCTTCCTCGCCGGACTCAAGGATCGGCTGAAGCCCGGACGCCGCGCGAGGCTCGATTGCCAGAACCTGCGACTGGACTTTGAGACGGAACAGCGCCCCGTGCAGTCGTCCGCCTCGGCGGGACGCGCAACGGATCTGCGGAGTATTCGCGCCGAGGGCGCCGTCCGCCTGATGGACGGCGAATGGCAGCTTCTCGGGAATCGTCTCCAGTATTCCCGCAGGACCGAGGACGTTCGCATTGACGGCGGCGCCGGTGTCAGCGCCAGCATCACGCGACAGAGCGCCGAAGCGCCCCTCGAATGGCGTGGCGACGCGATCTACTGGAATCGACGCACCAACAAGATCGAAGCGCCGAACGCGCGTGTCACGAGTCACTAGCTGGGTGTAGTCATGCACTATTACCCAACTCGCTGATTTTTTTCGCGACGGACTTGCTTTCCGATATCAGCCGGAAAGAATAAGACGAGCGATGGGAATGGGTGTGAACCCAGGACAGGTAACATCGATCGGCGCAAATGTCAGGCGGAATTCGCTGGGGTAACAGCGACTGCCGCAATGACAACGCCGATCAGCGTTCACGACCCCTGGGATCAACCTGGATCGGCGATTCTTGTCTGATCCGGCGCCTGTTTCCGACGTTCGGGCGACAGACAGTGTGACCCTCCGGCAAAGCGTTGCATTGTTGCCTGCCGAAAAGCCGCTCTCGTAGCCGCTTCATGCGGCCGACCTCGCACTTCGTTGAGGGCGGATTCAAACCGGGTTCCTTCAGTCGCCCTGCGCGATGTGGAATCCAGCCCAATGAGTTGAGACGGGGATCGACGGAACGTGGTTCATCTGCGCCAAACCTGCGCACGATGCGCCGCATAAAGGGCGATCCGCGCACACTGGGAGGAGTTCAGGCATGCGTTCTGTATCGGTGGCCGTGAAGACAGATGTCAATTTGCCGCAGCGCGGGATGGAGTGGGAATGGCGCGCGCGATATGCAGGACATCACTTCACGGCCCCGATCGGAACAGGGCGTGAACTGAAGTGCGGTAGACTGAATGCAATTTCTGAATTCGCTGTCCAGGTGCGGCGGCAAACGCAGGAGGGTTGGTTGACAGGCGAACGAGCCTCGCTTCAACAGGGGGATGAAGTGACTCAGGCTCGTCCGGCGCTTTCCGGGGGGACAACAGGCTGGGGGGACGCCGCGATCGGGGGGAAGTGATATTCACGATCGCGACGATCCAGCGATGGTGGCCGTGGCGCCCGGGGGGACGTCACGGTCGCCTTGCCTTTTACGCGAATGACTCAGGCGTGTCATTCGCGACGATTCAGTGACTTTCCTCCTGAATGAAGGGCGCCAGCATCCCACCGGCGTTCGCAAGCTCCGCCGCCGGCCGCGCGCCGTCGCGACGACTCACGACCAGATCACCCCCGAATCCCGCCTCATTCAGCGTCGCAAAGAACGCCGACAGATCCAGGGCGCCCTGTCCCATATCAACTTCGCGTCCGGCGGCGCCGGGCGAACCGAATGTCGCGTCGCGCATGCGCGCGATCTGAATGCGGCCCGCCAGATGTTCGGCGAGGCGATGCGGATCATTTCCCTCCATCAGCATCGCGCCCGTGTCGCAGCAGGCGCCCAGCGTCGGGCAGTCGAATTTCGCCAGCACATCGCGCAACGCGTCCGGCGCAATCCCTGTCGTTTCGATCGCGACACTGACGCCGTGACGGTAGGAGTCGTTCGCGATGGCTTCCAGCGCCTCCAGCACACGCCGCGAAGAATCCGGCGCCGCTTCCCCCGCGATCGGCCCGAGCGACGTCGACACGACCGGGACGCGCATCTGGCCCGCCAGCGCGATGATCGATCGCATCATTTCCAGTCGATGTTCTCCCGCAACACCGTCGCCATACCCGGGCCCGGCGACGGGACCGCGAAGGCTGCCGAGCTGCAGCCCCAGGTCCGCGAGATAACGCGACAGATGGCGCTGCGCCGATCGCGACATCTCGCGCGGGTTCAGGCCGCCGCCCGCGGCGCCGATATCAACGGCGCGAAACCCGATCTGGCTGGCGGCGCGCAGGGCGCTCTTGATGTCGAGTCGCAGGTCATCGGTACAGACACTGAGTCGCTTCTTCGCGTTCAACAGACGCTCCGTATTCAGCGCGACGGCGCAGGTTGTGATGTCGTCGTGTCCGCCGGAGTCTCGCCGACGCCGCTCAGCTCCGCGACCGCGGCGGGAACGACTTTGTCCATCGTCCAGCCCTCCGGACGAATGATCCGTCGCAGCGCGCCGTCGTCGTCGAGTATCAGGACCGTCGGTATCGCGCGAATGTCGAGTTCCGCCAGCAATGGCGCCCGCCAGCCGCCCGTCAGTCGGACGCGACGTCGCGCATCGACGCGCGCCGCCATGTCGCCGATGGGTTTCCGCGCCGCGCTGACTTCCACCTGGATCAGAACCAGGGAGTATGGCGCTGGTTCCGAGTCGCCGGCGTTCGCGATGAGACTGTCGAAGAGTTCGACAGACGGCGTTTGGTTCAGATCCGCAAACAGCACGATCGTCGGTCGGCCCCGCAGCGGCGTCCAGTCCAGATCGCCCGACTCTGACTTCAGCCGGGGCGCCCAGGTCCGGCCGATCGCTTCCATGGCGCGCCCCTCCGCCACGAACGCGCGACCGATCGGATGCGTGGCCGACGTGTTTCGAACCAGTTCACCGCACGCAATGAGATCCTCGGGTTCTCCGCGAAGGGCGGCGTCGTCCGCGAGCCGTTTCACGGCGGAGACGGCGCGCGGCGTATCACCGTAGCAGATCAGGTAGTCCATCAGGAGATCGAAATCCCGCTTGCGCAGCGGCGCGCCCCAGGCGCGACCCGCCGACCTGCGTGTCAGGTTGTCGATAAGAATGCGATAGGCGGCCTCCGCGCGCACGGCGGGAAGGTCCGACGTGTCGCGCGCCTCGACGGCCCATCTCAGGAGATAGTCGGGCGCCCTGCCTTCGATGGACGCGGCGAGATAGAGGGAACGGAGCAGGGCGACCTGCAGTTTCGGATCCAGCGGCGCGTCGGGCGCATCCGACTGGATCTCCTGAATCATCAACGCGAGTCGACGAAACGCGCCCGCCTCATCCACCAACAGACCGAGCGGATCGTCGATCTCACCGATCGGCGCCGTGCGCAGGCGATTCCACTCGGCGATCGCGGCTGTCGTCCTTGACTGCGGCAGCGCGATGGGCGCCGGATTGGCCGCTATCTGGGCGCGGCCACTGGACGCCGCGAGGAGTGCGCACGCCAGCGCGACGAACGAATAACGTGAAATGGAAACTCGCAGGGCGCGCGACGCGAACATAATCGATGATTGTCGCGGAGGGCGTCGCTTCAGGCAATTACATCATTCTGCGCCGAATTGCCCCTGGCGGCGGCCTCGGCCGCGAGTCGCTCGGCGCGATGATGGCGATGATCCGCCCAGAAGTTCAGCAGAAGCAGCAACACACCCACAACGAGCAGGGCGTCCGCGATGTTGAAGATCCAGGGCCAGATCTGAAGGCTGCCGAACTTCGCTTCGATCTTGATGAAGTCGCGAACGACGGGCTGGAGCCCCGATCGCGAGAGATCGACATTCGACATGCTGAAGGGCTCGACGCGATCGGAGTTCGGTCGGCGGATGCGAAGGACGTTGTCATTTGACGTCGCGTCCCGATCGCCGATGACGCGATAGCCCCCTGTCATATAGGCGACGTAGGCCTGTTGCGTCGTTCGATCGTAGAGATTGCCCAGGGCGCCGCCGAGAACGAGGCCAAGGGCGATGTGCATCGACCAGCGCCGCGACCCGGCGTTCGCGAAGAGATAGAGCACGAACATCAGCGCGAGTACCGACGCGCCGACGAAGATCGGCGCCATGCCGGCGCCGAGGCCAAAGAGGGCGCCGGGGTTGAGCGACAACTGCAGGCTGCAGAGGTTCTTCAGAATGAGCTTCGGTTCATGCGGGTCGAGTGTGCTGAAGGCCCACTGCTTCGAAGCGAGATCGGCCCACAACCCGACGATCGCGATGATCCACAATCGCAGGTGACTCGGAAGATGCAGAATCGCGCTGCGATCAGTCTGCGTCGCAGGATGGCGGTCGGAATGTTCGGAAGCCGCGCGCGTGTCAGTGCTGTCGATGGATGTCATCACACTCCGTCAACGACCGCCCTTTTCCTGCGATCGCTTGTATTCAATGCAAAAGGACGCCCAGGGTTTCGCGCGCAGCCGAGCCTTGGAAATCGGCTGGTGGGTCGCGAGACAGACGCCATAGGTTTCTTCCTGGATGCGTCTCAGCGCATCGTCTATTTCCTTCAGCAGCACGCGCTCGTTCTGAATCAGGCCGATGGAGAATTCCTGCTCGTAGTTGTCCGTCCCGATGTCGGCCATATGAATCGGCATCTGCGACAGGTCGCCGGCCGCTTCGCTGCGGTTCTTCCGCAGGGCTTCACTCTCCATCGTCTGGACGTTGTTGAACAGCTCGTTGCGTTTCTCGAGAAGTTTCTTTCGGAAGTACGCCAGCTCCTCTGTACGGAGGGGGGTTCTGGGAAGCGGTTTTGCGACTTCTATTCGCCCCGTGCCGTTGTCATCGACCACTTTTCGACTGGACCGGCGGACCGTCTTTCGCTTCGGTTTTTTCGGCGTTGTCGATTCAGCGTCCTTGCGTGGCGTCAACAAATGGGGGGGCACCAGTTTTTTCAGGTCTTCGACCGTTCGGCGGCTAGTCAACGATATCCCTCCGGGAACTCGTTCCAACCCATGGATGTCGCGGCTGTGACGACCACCGTGTCGTCACCCTCCAGAGACCGCGGCTTCTCTCCTTTGGGGGACTTTACCCCCCGCAGAGCCTTGCTAGTATAAGAAACGCCAAAAATGCGTGTCAATCTGTAAATCCCGGTTGTCCGTTGAATAACGTGCGGCGCCGCACGAACTCACAGCTTTACCGGTCACTACCCGCCCGCAGGGCCGCCAGCGACGCTGCAAAGCGCATGTAAGGATCATTCGTACGAATTGTTTGAATTCCATGTTCATCATGAAGATCCGCAGACCCACGCGCGATCCGGGACCTTCTCCACGCCGCACGGCGTCATCCAGACACCTGTCTTTATGCCCGTGGGAACCCGCGGCAGCGTCAAGGGACTGACGCCCGCGCAGCTCGCCGACGTCGGTTCCGAGATCATTCTCGCCAATACCTATCACCTCGCGCTGAGGCCCGGCGCCGAAGTGGTTCGCGATCTGGGCGGACTTCACACCTTCAATGGCTGGTCGGGGCCCATCCTGACGGACAGCGGCGGCTTCCAGGTGTTCAGCCTGGCGACACTCAACGCCATCGATGACGAAGGTGTGTCATTCCAGTCGCACATCGACGGCGCGAAGATGCGTCTCGATCCGGCGGCGTCGATCGGAATCCAGGAAAAGCTCGGCGCCGACATCATCATGGCGTTCGATGAATGCCCGGCCCTGCCCGCCGAGCGCGCCACACTCGAGCGCGCCGTCGAGCGAACCATCCGCTGGGCGAAGGCCTGTCGCGATGTGAAGACGCGCGACGATCAGGCGCTGTTCGGTATCGTCCAGGGCGGTCTCAATACTGATATGCGGCTTCGCTGCCTGGACGCGCTGGTTGAACTCGACCTTCCCGGTTACGCAATCGGGGGGCTCTCCGTCGGCGAGGATCCGCGGGAGATGGCCGCGTGCCTCGACGCCGTCGCCCACAGGATGCCGGCGAACAAACCGCGCTACCTGATGGGCGTCGGGCGACCCATCGACATCGTCCGGGCCGTGGCCGCGGGCGTCGACATGTTCGACTGCGTGATGCCGACGCGGAACGGACGCAACAGCTTCGCCTTCACGGAAGCCGGCGTACTGCGACTGAGAAACGCGAAATACAAGCTGGACGAAAGTCCCCTGGACCCCGCCTGCGACTGCTATTGCTGCCGGACCTTCAGCCGCGGCTACCTGAGGCACCTGTTTCTCGCGGATGAGATGCTGGGCCCGATCATGGTTTCGCTGCACAACATTTCGCACTATCATCGCCTGATTCGACGGATCCGAGCCGCCATCGCGAGTGGAACGATGGCCGCATTGAAGGCGGAAATGGAATCCAGAGAGACCGCCGGCCCGGAACGCCCCCAGGAAGAGGTTTAAGTTCTTATGCTGACGAATTTAATGATGCTCGCCGAAGAGGCCGCGTCGAATGGCGCCGGTAATGGGCAGCAGACGCAGGCGAGCCCGATGTCGATGCTCCCGCTCTTTCTTCTGATCGGAATGATCGTCTATTTCGTTATGCTTCGGCCGCAACGCCGACATGACAAGGAGCGCGCGGAACTCCTTGCCAGCATCAAGAAGAACGATCGCGTGGAGACAGCCGGCGGTATTATCGGAACTGTCACCTCGGTGCGGGACAACGAGATCACGATCAAGGTCGACGAGTCCAGCAACACAAAAATCACATTCGTCCGCGACGCCATCCGCAAGGTGACCCCCAAGGAGACCGGCGAAAAAGACGCCTGAGGCGTCCCCAGGTCCCTTTCGGCCGGGCGCCGCCCGCATTCCCACCGCACATCCCGCAATCCCGGTTTTTCGCGGGATTTCCGGGGATCTCGCCGATGTAACACCAGAACGCCGCGGCGGATCGGATTTGCAATCCGGACGCGTGGCGCGTTTATAATTCCGCGAGAGACCGGCGAAACGCCGCGTCCGCAGTTTCGCTCGCACGCCCCTGGAGGCCCGACGCCATGAAGAAAGTCATTCGAACCCTCGCCGTGATCCTGGTCGCCGGCGGCGCCCTGCTCGCCTGGACTCGGATCAACCAGGCGCAGACATCAACGACAGCGCCGTCGGGTCGTTCGCCCGTCATCACGGATCAGTTCTCCAGCACAAGCGGCGGCGCGCTTCAGTCGCGAGCCCCCGGACTCCAGGTCCAGCAGGGGATCGCCGCGGCCTCGGGCTCGTCGACCTTCCTCGTTGGCGATGCGACTCACCCGCAGGACTGGTTGCCGGAAACAATCACACTGATCATCCAGGAGATCTTCGACCAGATCTCTCAGATTCTCAGTTCGCTCAATCTGCTCGTCGGCGGTAACCCGCTCTCCGGCCTGCTCGGCGGATCGGGCACGTCAGGCCTCGGCAGCCTCTTTGGCGGCCTGACCGGCGGAACCGGCAGCATTCCGATCTCATAACCGAGATCGAATCAGCACATGAATCACAGAAAAAGGCGAAGCGCTGGCTTCGCCTTTTTTGTTGCGCTCATGGCGGCGCCGTATCGGGTTGTTGGCGATGATCAGGCGGCGCGGGTTTCCTCAGGATCGCGCGGATGCCCCGCGCCGCGCGTCATCCCCATCAGGACCAAACCGACGACGAATACCGCGATGAGGATCATCGTCCGACCACTGACGCTGTAATCGAGCGTCTCCAGTTCCCCAGTCGGCAATCCGAGCAGGTCCATCAGTCGATGATCGCCGGAACCCGCCCAATTCTCCGCGACGGCGCCGAGACTGTTGTTGACGAAGTGGATCAGCACGCCGGGCCAGATCGATCCCGTCCGCAGACACACGTACGCGAGTACCATACCCATGATCGCGATCGGCGGGATCTTGTGGACGTAGATATGGAACGCGCCAAAGATGAGCCCGACGACAATGATCGTGCGCCACGCGCCGAACGATCGCTTCAGCCCGGCCAGCAGCAACCCTCGAAATGCGAATTCCTCACAGACGGCCGGCAGGAAGCTGAAGACGAGGATGATCGCCCAGAACGGGGTTTCCCCCATCAGCGCTCCCATCTGGCGCGACATCTCCTCCATCTGCTGCGTCGGCCTGAACGTCGCATAGAGGAACTGCTGCATTGTCGCCGAAAACGGAACCACCCCCACGATCACGAGGAGCGTCGCGACCACATGAATCGCCGTTGGCGTGCGCAACGAGAACGTCTCGCGCAGGTCGAGCTTCGCATACCACGCCAGAAAGACGACGGCGCCGAAGAACAGACCGATCTGCGTCGTCGACAGCGCCTGGCAGACATCCATCCAATCGGACCCGGCGCCGACCATGCTGGATTGCACGAAGAAGTAGACCGGGAAGATCAACGCCAGCGTCAGCAGCGCGAACGCCGCCGACGGAAGCGACTGGGGATGAATGAACCGGCGCAGCAGCAACGTCTTGTAGGAGCCGACATCATTGAAGAGGACGGCTTCGTTTCCGTAGATGCGCGTCGCCAGCGCGACGGCCGCCGCCGCGTAGAGGCAGGTCGACAGCAGCACGATGACGACCGCCTCAATCCGGAAGTTGCCGAGGAACAGTTCGCGCATCAGCAGCACGACGTTGGCGACCGGCGTCGCCATGAGCGGTCCCTGCAACTCGATCGTCGGCATGTAGGAGACGACCATGGCCGGCACGATGGCCGACATCATCACGGGCATCATGTAGTTCTGCGCTTCCTTGAAGGACTTGGCAAAACTGCACACCGCGAGCATCACGCCGCCGAAGAGAACCGCAAAGGGGATCATCGCCAGCAGGACAATCGGCGCCGCCGTCGCGACGAAACCCGTCCGGCGATTCATGGCCGATTCCAGCGCCTGGCGCCGACCGATGTTCTCCAGCTGCAGCGCCGCCGGCGTGCCGGGCTGAACGGGCTCTGTTCGAACCGTCTGCTCGGCCTCCATCTCTTCGATCGCCGCCGTTGCGGACGTCGACCCGCTGAGCAGCTGCGATATGCCGCTGAACTGAATCACGGCCGTCATCGAGCCGAGGTTCAGGGCCGTCGTGACCATCGCAATCGTGACAATGACGCCGAACTTGCCCGCGACGATCTGCCCCACGGGCACGGGAGAAACGGCAAGCGTCTCCAGTGTGCCGCGTTCGCGCTCACCGGCGGTCAGGTCAATCGCCGGGTACATCGCGCCCGTCACGGTCATCGTGACCAGCAGGAACGGAACGATCAGCGCGAGCGCCTTGGAGAACTGCTTATCGGGGCTCGTCGTCGACAGGTTCGTCGTCACGATCGGGCTGAGGACATCGGACGTGCCCGCCAGCTTCGTCACGCGATCGCGAACAATCCGCTCGGCCTCGTTCGCGAGGATGATGTTGAGCTGTCGGTAGATCACTTCCGACAGCGGATTCGTGTCGCTGTAGAGAATCTGCACGACGCGATTCGGATGATCGACGCCGTCAGCCCCGGGATCGGGTCGAACGATCACGGCGGCGTGCGCCATCCCCGCGGCGATCACGTCCCAGATCGCGCCGGGATTCTCTGCAACCACGACATGGATCTGCTTCGAACCGAGCTGGGTGCGAAACGCGGCGCGGCCCGTCGCGCCGGCGGCCGCCTCTCCCAGCGACTGCGCCGCCGCTTCCATCGCCTTCTGTTCCGCTATGGCCGCCGCGTCTTCACGCGCCAGCACGGAATCCAGCCATCGCTTGTGCGCTTCATTCGGAACAACAACGGTATATTCGCTCTCCTCCTGTCGCCCCTTCTCCGATGACAGCGCCTGCATGAGGACGACCATCAGGATCGGATAGAGAATCACGGGAACGAAGACCATCGCCATCAGCGTGCGCCGATCGCGGAGCGTCTCCACGAGTTCCTTGCGATAGACCGTCCAGATGCGGGAGTAACCCTTCATCATTCCACCTCCCGCGTCGAACTGTGGTCCGTGGCGCCCGGGACGCCTGAAAGCACGTGCTGATCCTCGCCGCACAGCGCCAGGAAGATTTCACTGAGCCGCGTCCTGCCGGACTGCGCCCGAAGCGCCGCCAGGTCCCCGCGCCCCACGATGCGGCCGTCGTGAATGAGGCCGAACTCGTTGCAGATGGCCTCGGCGTCATCGAGATAATGCGTGGAGAGGATGATCGCCTTGCCGCGGGCGCCCTCGGCGCGAATGAAGTCCAGGACGACGCGATTCGTGAGCACATCGAGTCCCAGCGTCGGTTCGTCCATGATGAGAATCGGCGGATCGCCCATCAGGGCCCTGGCGATGTTGGTCCGCTGTTTCTGCCCCGTCGACAGGCCGCCGCAGCGCAGATCGGCGAACGCCGACATGTCGAGCCAGTGGATCAGGTCTTCGATCCGCTTCTTCCTGTGAGCCGCCTCCAGCCCGATCAGTTCGCCGAAATAGTTGAGGACTTCGCGCGGGCTGAGCCGCTCGTAGAGCCCCGTGCTGGCCGTCAGGTAACCCAGGCTTCGCTTGGCGGATTCCCGATCGACCTGCGGATCGTGTCCGTTGAGACGTACGCGCCCACCCGTCGGCGTGAGCAGGCCCGCGATCATCCGCAGCGTCGTCGTCTTGCCGGCGCCGTTGGGACCGAGCAGGCCGTAGATGCGCCCCGGGGCGACTTCAAACGATACGCCATCGACCGCGCGTTTCTCCTCACCCGTCGTTGTCGGGAAGATCTTTCGCAGGTCATGGACTTCGACAATCGGCTCTGGCATGGGGGCCCTTTGCATTCGTGATTGTGAGATCGAACGGAAAGCGCACCAGGGGGCGCCAGGCCCCGCGGCGACGCGCCCGCGGCACGAAGATACAATCCTAATTGGAACGACGCGAGCGTGCGATTGCCGGGAACCTGAAGTCGCTCGCGTCATGGCGGAACGGTCATGGCTTCTCGAGCGGATCGCGCAACCCCCTCACTTCTGGACCCGCCGACGCTTCGAACAGCGATCGTCGCGGAAGTGGCGCTGCTGCGCCGTGTGGACCGCATCTATTCCTACCGCGTGCCGCCGGACCTGGCCGGCCGGATTTCGCCCGGCTTGCGCGTGCGTGTCCCCTTCGGTCGCAACGACAAGCCGGTCGACGCCTATTGCCTGAGCGTGAGCGAGTCGGAATGGAAGTCCACGCTCAAACCGATCCTGGAACCGATCGACGCGGCGCCGCTTCTCAGCGAAAAGATGATCGAACTGGGGCGCTGGCTGGCGACCTACTACGCGGCGCCACTCGGCCGCACGCTCGACCTGATGATCCCCGCCGCCGTCAAGCGCGGCGCCGGCGTTCGCCACGTGCGCGTCGCGCGATGGATCGATCCCGCCATCGAGATCGACGCCCTGAAGGGCAAGCAGAAGGCGCTGGCCGCGATCCTTCGCGATGCGACGGCGCCCATTCCACTGGAAGACGCCTGCCGCGCGGCGGACTGCACGAGCGCCGTCGCAAAGACGCTGGAGAAGAAGGGGCTCATCGCGATCGAGTCGATCGAGGCGCCGTCGGCGGGGGCGACACGCAATCCCAACCCGAGCGAACCGGCGTTTGAACTGAACGCGTCGCAGCGGGCCGCGATCGACCAGATCGACGCGGCGATTGAGGCGGCGGAATTCAGCGTGCAGGTTCTCTTCGGCGTCACGGGCAGCGGCAAAACGGAAGTTTACATCCGCGCCATCCGCCGGGCGATCGAACTGGGGCGCCAGGCGATCATGCTCGTGCCGGAAATCGCGCTGACGACGCAGACCGTCGATCGGCTGGCGAAACGATTCGATCGCGTGGCGACGATGCACAGCGGCGCGACGGACGCCGAGCGCGCCCGCGCCTGGCGCGCGATCGCGTCGGGTGACGCGCACGTCGTCATCGGCACGCGCAGCGCGATCTTCGCGCCCTGCCCGAACCTCGGCGTGATCATCGTCGATGAAGAGCAGGAGCCGAGTTACAAGAGCCAGTCGGCGCCCCGGTATCACACGCGCGATGTCGCCGTGAAGCTCGGGCACCTGCTCGGCATTCCCATCGTCCTCGGTTCCGCGACGCCTTCACTCGAGACGTGGCTGAACACGCATCGGCGCAGGCACTACCGGCTGATCCGACTGCCGGAGCGCGTGCGAGGCCTGGCGATGCCAAAGGTGCATCTCGTGGACATGAACGAGGAGCATCGTTTCCGCCCCGGCGTTCACATGATGAGCCGCGAGATGGAATCGCGGCTGAAGGAAACGCTGGATCGACGGGAGCAGGCGGTGCTCCTGCTCAATCGGCGCGGCTATGCGAGCTACGTGCACTGCCCGAAATGTCGCAACGTCCTTCGATGCCGGCACTGCGATGTGAACCTCGTCTACCACGCCAGCAGCGATCGCATGCAGTGTCACTACTGTCGCGAGCGCCTGCGCGTGCCGGCGTCGTGCAGCACGATCGGCTGCGACGGCAAACCCGTGAAGTTCGGTCTCGGCACGGAACGCGTCGAGGAAGAACTCGCCCGCAAGTTCCCCGAGGTCAAAGCCCGCCGAATCGACTCCGACAACATGACGAAGTCGGACGACTACACGGAAATCCTCGGCGCGTTTGAACGGCGTGAGTTCGACGTGCTGATCGGCACGCAGATGGTCGCCAAGGGACTCGATTTTCCCTTTGTCTCGTTTGTCGGTGTCATCAGCGCCGATACGGCGCTGGCCTTTGACGATTTCCGCGCGGAGGAACGCACCTTTCAGCTCGTTCTGCAGGTGGCGGGGCGTTCGGGTCGCGGCGACGCGCCCGGGCAGGTCGTCGTGCAGACGTTTGCGGCGGAGACGGCGCCGATTCAGCACGCCGTCGCGGGGCAGTACGAGGCCTTCGCCAACGGCGAACTGAAACTGCGAATGGACGCAGGTCTCCCTCCGTATACAAGGATGATGCGACTCGTCGTGGCCGATAAGAAAATCGCACAGGCGCGCCGCGCCGCTGAGACCATCACGCGGGAGGCGGCCGCGCTCTTCACGAAACATCGCGTTCAGGCGAAGGTCACGCCGGCCCAGGAAGCGCCGATCCAGCGGCTGCGCGGCATGCATCGATTTGATACGACGATGATCTTCCCCACGGCGGCCGCCCTGATGGACAGCGTCCGCATACTCAAGGATGAGGGCGTCCTTCGACCCAGGGCGGAACGCATCGTCGTCGATGTGGATCCGATATCGCTGCAGTAACGCCGGGATGCGCACCCCGCGTGTCGCCGGAACACCACATCCCAGTCGCGACAGTCGCATCGGCGCGGTCGACGCAACATGACGCGACAACCCGCACATCCGTCACAGACGGAATTCGATCGCCGAATCCGCAGACGGCGTGTCGCGTCGATGATCTTATGGGCCGCCCGCTCGTGGCGCCGTTCCCCGTGGCCCGCGGGCCCGGGCATTGCACATCTCCCCCCTCAGCAGCGCGGCCGACGCCGCGTCCGCGACATCAACAGGAGCATTGAGGGGAGACACAGATATGCTGAATCGAATCCTTGCCACGACGTTGATTGCGATCCTGGCCGTCGCCACGACGACGAACAACGCCAGCGCCAGCCTCTTCGAATGGAACTGGACGCCCGCATCGACCGACGGCTCGAACATCGGCTACAACAGCTACGGCGGCGACATCAACTCGATCCATGGCGAGTTCGACTCGACGACGCAGACGCTCAAGTGGCTCGTCAATTACAAGAACGAGTCGCACCTGGATCCCGAGGGCTTCACGCTTGCCCTGAATAACGGACCCAACCCGAAGGGGCACGCCGGCGAGCTGGCGCTGATCTATTTCGACGCCACAAGATCGGAAGAGCACACGTC
>ERZ795053.598-NODE-598-length-46095-cov-18.541529_pt1 | contig 46095 bp, 35 predicted proteins | sample MGYA00375137_ERZ795053 | MGnify/ENA primary metagenome ERZ795053 (study PRJEB30182, sample SAMN05720284) | activated sludge metagenome | isolation source: Anaerobic digester | place: Hong Kong | collected 2014-12-17 ... | reverse complement strand
GAATACCTGCTGCGCATTTACAGCCATCCCAAACCACTCACCTATGTATTTTCATTCTGGGGTTTGATCGACCTGTTGTCCATATTGCCGGCTTACCTCAGTCTGGTGCTGGCAGGCACCCATTTCCTGACCGTCATCCGAATCCTGCGCCTTGCAAGGGTTTTCAGGATCCTTAAACTAGGGCGATACTTTTCAGAATCACAGACATTGGGAAAGGCATTGTATGCCAGCTCTTATAAGATCACTGTATTTCTGGTGGCTGTATTGCTGGTGGTTATCACACTGGGTTCTGTCATGTATGTGGTGGAAGGCGGCAACAACGGATTCAGCAGCATCCCACAGAGTATTTACTGGGCTATCATCACCATCACCACTGTTGGCTATGGCGACATTGTTCCTGTAACTGCCCTGGGTAAATTCTTTGCTTCTCTCATTATGATCATAGGCTATGCCATCATAGCGGTTCCTACCGGTATCATCACAGCAGAGATCACTAAAGCACAAATGGGTAAACCGGCCTGCCCACATTGCGGGAAGGAGCTTCCGGATGGTGCTATTGCGTTTTGCCCCTGGTGCGGAGAGCCTGTTAAGAAAGCCTAAAAACCTGCATTCCTACCGCCTGAATCAGTTATCTTTAGGCCTTCAAAATCAAGCGCATGTTTGCATACAGGAAGTTGAACAACTGGATGGGATGGCTCATATGGCTGATCGCCACCATGGTATATCTCTTGACCATGGAAGCCGGGGCCAGCTGGTGGGATTGTGGTGAGTTCATCGCAGCCACCTATAAACTGCAAGTAGTTCACCCGCCCGGAGCACCTATTTTCCTGATGGTGGGCCGTATCTTCAGCCTGTTTGCCTCGTCGCCTGAACAGGTGCCGGTCATGACGAATATTTTCTCTGCGCTGAGTACTTCCTTCTCTATTCTGTTCTGCTTCTGGATCATTACCCGCCTGGCTAAAAAGATGATAGCCGGAGAAGAAGAAGAACCGGATAGCCTGCAAAAACTGCTCATCATTGGATCCGGTGTGGTAGGTGCGCTGACCTGTACTTTCCTGGATTCTGTCTGGTTCAGCGCAGTGGAAAGTGAAGTATATGCTTTGGCCACCTTCTTCTTTGCCCTCATTTTCTGGGCGATGATCAAATGGGAAGAAATGGCCGATACTCCTAAAGGAGACCGCTGGATCATTTTCATTTTCCTGACACTTGGTCTGTCCATGGGTGTGCATCTGCTCAGCTTGCTGGCCATTCCGGCTATGGGAATGATCTACTATTTTAAAAATTACACCTACACCCGTCGTGGTCTCTGGCTCGCTATCCTGATCAACCTGGGCATACTGGTATTTGTCCTGTTTGGAGTGCTGGACAAGTTCATTGCCATTGCCGCTGCTTTTGACAGAGCATTGGCAGGCATAGGTATGGGTGTTGGCATAGCTGTTTTCACTTTGATACTGGCAGGACTGGTATTCTATGGTGTGCGGTATGCTATTCAGAAAAATAAAAGAACACTTTACATAGGGCTGATGTCATTCACCATGATGATGATCGGTCTGTCTTCGTATGCCATGGTGTTGGTGCGGGCTCATGCAGAACCACCTATCAACATGAATGGTATCAATGATGTACACAGTTTCCTCTCCTATCTGAAACGCGAACAGTACGGCAGCAGAGATCTGGTCTATGGTACCTATTGGACCGCTCAGCCACTCAATGTGGAGTATGGTAAGGAAAAATGGGGACGTAAACCCGGCGGAAAGGAATACGTTCCCATTGGCAAGGAATTTAAACTCATTTACGACCTGCCTGATGCACAGCTTGCGGCGTACGGCATGACTCCTCAGCAAATACAGATCCTGCGAGGAAGAAATAAAAAGGTCATCTTCCCGCGAATGGGAAGCCCCGAAGGCAGACATGCCGGCTTGTATTACAACTTTGCCAATGTGCCTGATGATCAGCAAAACACCTACATCCCATCATACGGCACCAACCTGAACTTCTTCTTCACCTACCAGATGGGGTACATGTACTGGCGTTATTTCATGTGGAACTTCAGCGGACGGCAGAATGACTCTCAGGGCTTTTATGCAGAAGCCATGAAAGATGGCAACTGGATAACCGGGATTGAAGGGATCGATAAACTTAAGAACCCCAATATAGACCGCCTGCCACAAAGCCAGCGAGACCTGAAATCCAGGAATGTATTTTATATGCTCCCTTTCATTATCGGTCTGTTAGGAATGGTGTACCAACTGAAAAAAGACTGGAAAGGATTTCTCGTAGTGTTCATGTTCTTCTTCTTTATGGGCATCATGAACCTGGTGAACAGCAACCAGCCTCCTGTAGAACCACGCGAACGTGACTATGCCCTGGTAGGTGCCTTCTTTGCCTTTGCCATTTGGGTAGGCTTTGGTGTTCTGGCTTTGTTTGATATGGCGAAGAGCAATAAGAACAAGCTGACCGAATACCTCCTGTATATGGGCATTCTGATGGTGAGCTTCTTTATTACCGGATTGACCGTATATGATCTGGACAGCTTCATTGCACTACTGTTCTACACTGCCATTGTAACGGGCATCATGTATCTGTTGGTGCTGGGAGCACGCATGGTAACCGGCAACTGGACCGGATCTGCGGTGGTGGCTTTATTGCTTTGCTTATCGGCACCTTTGCTAATGGGTTTTCAGGGATGGGATGACCATGACCGCAGCAACCGCACCATGGCAAGAGACTTCGCCCGGAATTATCTGGAAAGCTGTCCGCCCAATGCCATCCTGTTCACCCAGGGTGATAATGATACCTATCCTTTGTGGTATGCACAGGAGGTGGAAGGTATCCGCACGGATGTACGCATCATCAACATGTCATTGCTGGGTGTTGACTGGTATATCAATCATCTGCGGCACGCCACCAATGATGCGGGTGTGGTTGACCTGTTGCTGGATCAGGATAAGGTATTCGGAGATAAGCGCAACTCCGTCAGATACAATGACAAGAGCAAATTCCGTGACCGTGAACTGGACCTGAAAGACATGGTACTGTTCATGGGATCAGACAAGGCAGAAGCCCTTGATGCCGACGGAGACAACTACCTGCCTTCCCTCCACGCAAGGGTAACGGTTGATTCTGCCGCTGTTGCAGATAAAGATCTGGTTCCGGAACATCTCAAAGGTAATATCACTACCATTCACTTTGATATCAACAACAAGACCCTGCTGAAAAACGATCTCATGGTGCTTGATATCATTGCAGGAAACATCAATAAACGCCCCATATGTTTTGCCATCACTGTAAGTCCGGATGCCTATATGGGTGCAGAGAAATATTTCATGCAAACAGGCATGGTGTACAGACTTACCCCGGTTGAAATTGATGGTCGGGGCATGGGCCGCGAGGTGGGTGAAGAAGTAACATATGATCTTCTGATCAACCATGCTGAACTGTTCACCTATGGTGGTATTGAACGCCACCTGAATATGAATCTGGATCCAAGTTCTCTCGGTTCTGCTATGACCGCCAAGTACGTGATGTACCAGCAGCTGGCTGCCAATCTTGTTCAGGATAAACTGGACAAGGAAGCTCAGGCTGCTCTGATGCGTGCTGACTCCAGCCGAACAGACATGCTGGAAGTAGCTGAGGGCCTGGAAGCGGAAGCTGCCCAAAGTCAGGAAATGGCGGTGACGGTGCTGAACAAGATGATGGAACAGTTTCCGGAAGAAGTGTTGCCGTATGACTATAACATGGTAAACGCTGCCAGTTATTATCAGATCCTTGGCGAGACAGAACAGTCTCTGAAGATAGTTAGGAGCCTGTCTGAAACCGTCCTGGATGACCTGGCTTATTTCTACTACCTGTATAACAAGCCTGCAGATGGCTATGTATGCCGGTCGCAGTATGCCGCAGATCAACGTGATGCTGAACGCTGTGTGGGCAGTCTGATCAATATTGCCAGAAAAGACGGTGATTCTGAGCTTTCTGACAGTATCAAAAAGCGCTGGGAAATGCTGCAGGCAGAATTCAATATCAGAACCAATGCGCCCCAACAGGCAGCCCCACCGGCACGCTAAGCGCAGGGCACACGATAACCTGGTATTCGGCAGGCAGCCGGTAGCAGAATTGTTGCAGGGCGATAAGGAAGTGGACAGCATCCTGATCCAGACAGGAGCCCAGGGTGATGTACTGAAACAGATCCGTCAACTGGCTGTCATGAAAGGCGTACCGGTCAAATCTGTCCCGGTAGAGAAACTCAACAGACTGACAGGTGGCAACCACCAGGGTGTTATAGCGTTTACTGCTGCGATCTCTTATGTTTCCATTGCAGATCTCCTGCCCCTGATCATTGAATCAGGTGAGGTTCCTCTTATTATCGTGCTGGACGGGATAACCGATGTTGGAAACTTTGGAGCCATTGCCAGGACCGCCTGGGCCGCCGGAGCGCATGCGCTGGTCATAGCAGGAACAGGCGCTGCCCCGGTCAATGCAGATGCCATGAAAGCAAGTGCAGGGGCTTTGCAGGAAATTCCGGTATGCAGGGAAGCCATTCTGGCAACTGCACTGGAGACGATACAGTTACACGGACTTGCGATCTACGGAGCTGATGCCCACGCCTCTGCCATTCCGGCAACAACAGACCTGTCCATTCCCTGTGCCATTGTCATGGGAAGCGAAGACAGAGGTATCAGCAGTGAAGCACGTGCTATGCTCACCGAGACCGTAAGCATTCCTATGGCAAGAGACTTTGATAGCTATAATGTATCAGTTGCTGCAGGCATGCTCCTCTATGAGGCGATGAAACAGCGATCCGGTTCATGACAGACCATCCTTCAAGTGCTCAATATCATCCAGGTCTTTAAATCTGCCTGAAGCTTTTTTCGCTACAAGCAGTTTTTCCAATGACAGAACATCTACCTGTACTTCATCGAACTCCATGATCTTTTTATCAGCATATGCATCAGAAAAATTCAATCCCTTGACCAGAACCATTATATCGATCGAAACAGGGGGGCGACCAAAAGTAAAAACATCAAAATCAGGGTGTGTCAGAAAAACCTCTTCAGTCATATCAAACAAAGGCAGACCAAACTGGCCAAAAGCAGTAACAAGTTTCCTGTAATTTTCAGAAGTTCTGTCCACCCATATATCCATATCCTGCGTAAATCTGGGGTAACCATGTAACTGGACCGCATATCCACCAACAAGAAGGTACCTGACCCCGCACTGATTCAGATTTGAAATAAAATCAGTCAGGTCCTTGTAAACTTTCATTCCTGTTTTGATTGTTTACCCATACGAAATGCAGTTCTGTCCAAATACATGATCTGATCTTCGGGCCATCGGTATGCCACACAAACAAGAAACCATCCTGTTTCCCATCTTTCATGAGGGGTCATCGAAGCATAGATCTTATACTGATCATCAGCTTCCTGAACAGCCCTCATCTTAAATGCGGTCTTATCCAGACGGAATTGCATACTACTAAATTATCAAATAGACAGTATCTCCACCAGTTGCAGCAGGTTCTTGTTGATCTCCTGATGGTGTTTGGTCGCTTTGGAGAACGGCGTAAAGGAGATCTTTCCGTTGGTCACGCCGATCATTTCATTCCTTCTGCCTGCCAGCAGGGCATCCACAGCACCCACTCCCAGTCTGCTTCCAAGAATACGGTCGTACACCGAAGGATTACCGCCACGCTGGATATGTCCGAGAATTGCGACGCGGGTATCATATTCTGAAAATTTCTCTTTGACCAGCCGGGCTATGTCATAGGCTCCGCCGGCTTCATCGCCTTCTGCTACCACTACAATGGCAGAACTCTTCTTATGATACCAGCCTTTTTCAAGGATGGTGATCAGGTTATCGATATTGGTTTCTGTTTCCGGAATGACCACTGCTTCTGCTCCACCGGCAATGGCACAGCTCAGGGCAATGAAGCCGGCATCCCTGCCCATCACTTCTACAAAAAACAAACGGTTATGAGAGTCGGCAGTATCTCTGATCTTATCAATAGCATCTATGGCTGTGTTGATGGCTGTATCGAATCCCAGTGTATAGTCGGTTCCGAACAGGTCGTTGTCAATGGTACCCGGCACTCCAATACACTGTATGCCATGTTCCTTTTCAAATACCGTAGCACCACGAAATGTGCCATCACCACCAATAGCCACAAAAGCCTGCACACCAGCAAATTTCATTTGCTCAAATGCCTTCTGCCTGCCTTCTTTGGTACGAAAACGCTCACTTCGTGCAGATTTCAAAATGGTGCCGCCACGCTGGATGATATTACTGACCTTGTGTGATTCCAGGTTCTCAAAATCGCCGTCTATCATTCCTTCATATCCACGATGGATACCCACCACTTCCACACCTTTAAAAATGGCATTCCTGACAACGGCTCTAATGCAGGCATTCATTCCCGGTGCATCACCACCGGAAGTCATTACTGCTATCTTTTTCAATTCAGCCATATTCTGTTTAAAAATAAGCCTGCAATATTGCGAAATTATTTTCCAAATTTGAACCTGTGGTATCCTGTTGCAGACCGGCACGGGCCATATTGCATCAATAAGAAAAGATAATGACCCAATCCAGCACCTCCCGCAACGGCATGGCATTCGTGTCTCTGGTATCCGTATTCTTTTTCTGGGGCTTTGTGGCCGCCAGCAATGATATTCTGATACCGGTGTTCAAATCTGCACTTCAAATGGAGCAGTGGCAATCACAGATGATCAGCTTTGCCTTTTATGTGGCATATACGGTTGGTTCTCTGGCCTATTTTGGCATATCAGCTCTGATGAAGAGAGACATACTCAACCGGATAGGCTATCGCAATGGTCTGGCATTAGGGCTGGTGATCTCTGCACTTGGTACGCTTTTGTTCATTCCTGCATCGAACTCCGCTTCGTTTGGCCTGCTGATCTCCGGACTGTTCATTGTAGGTCTCGGGTTCTCTCTGCAACAGATCGCCGCCAATCCGCTGGCCATCAATATGGGCGATCCTTCCAAGGGCAATATGCGTCTGAGTCTGGCAGGAGGCATCAACAATGTGGGTACCACCATAGGACCGGTCATCGTGGCGTTTGCCATCTTCGGAGGCTTGCCTGATTCTGCTGCTGACATGAACCTCACTGCAGTGCAGATACCTTATCTGGTGCTGGGTGCTGCCTTCATCATTGCTGCTTTGTTCATTCGTTTTTCTTCAGTACCTGATCATATAGGTGATAAACAAATGCCTTCCGGAGGGTTCTCTCAAACGCTTCGATATCCGCAGGTCTGGATGGGTATGATCGCCATATTCGTGTATGTAGGTGTAGAGGTTTCCACCGCCTCCAATTTGCCGGAATTCATGCGGCAGAAACTGCATGTGGAAGAACACCAGATAGCACCGTATGTCAGTTTGTTCTGGGCAAGCCTGATGATCGGTCGCTGGACCTCTGCTGCCGGTGCATTCGACCTGCCGGAGTCCACCAAGAACAGACTGAGTATCCTGTTGCCTTTTGTGGCGTTTGCCATTTTCGCCCTGGTCAACACCATCGCCGGGCACGAGATCAGCCAGTTCTACCCATATCTCTTCCTGGTCATCCTGCTGGCTGTAGCAGATGCCATCAGCCAGGGACATCCGGTTCGGCAGTTATTGTTGTATTCTTTTCTTGGAATTGCCTGTTTGCTGGTAGGTATCTTCTCCAGCGGCATGGTGAGTGTATTTGCCTTTATAGCAGTAGGATTATTCTGCAGCACCCTGTGGCCCTGCATATTCACACTTGGTATTGCCGGTTTGGGGGAAAAGACCAATACCGCATCGAGTCTGCTCATCATGATGATCATGGGTGGCGGATTTGTAAGCCTTTTTCAGGGTTGGCTTGCGGGCGATGGTTTGTTAGGTATCCAATACAGTTACTTTGCAGGTGTGGTTTGTTTCCTGTATCTCGCCTTCTATGCGTGGAAGGTTGGAGCCATTCATAAGAAACACCATGTGCTGGTAGAAACAGCAGAGGGAGATCACTGATCCTGAAGACGGGTCAGAGTTTTTGGTTGTTGGTCTTTGGTTATTAGTTATTGGTAGTTAGCACATGGTTGATAGCAGCCCGCTACCCGGGACCCTTTCAACCTTCACCCTTCTATCTCACATGCTCCAGCATGTCTTTGGTCATAGCATCCAGATCGAATTCAGGTTTCCAGCCCCAGTCTTTTCTCGCCACACTGTCGTCTATGCTGGCAGGCCATGATTCTGCTATCGCCTGCCTGAAATCAGGTGCATAGGATACGGCGAAATCGGGGATCTCTTTCTGAATACTTGCAGCTACCTCCTCCGGAGCAAAGGTCATGGCGGCCAGGTTATAACTGCTGCGCACAGAAATGGTGTTTGCAGGAGCTTCCATCAGTTCCATGGTGGCACGGATGGCATCAGGCATATACATCATAGGCAATGCAGTGCCTTCCTTCAGAAAACACTCATAGGATCCTTTTCTTTTTGCCTGGAAGTAAATATCAACAGCATAATCTGTGGTACCTCCTCCTGGTTCGGTCTTATAGCTGATGATACCGGGATACCTCAGGCTTCTTACGTCCACACCTTTCTTTTGATGGTACCATTCGCACAGACGCTCTCCTGCCTGCTTGGAAATGCCATAGATGGTATTGGGTTCCATGACCGTTTCCTGTGGTGTCATGACACGAGGGGTAGTGGGGCCGAACACAGCAATGGAGCTTGGCCAGTAAACTTTTTTTACCTCATGAATGATGGATAACTCCAGGGTATTCAGGAGACCGTTCATGTTCAGGTCCCAGGCTTTGAGCGGATACTTCTCGCCGGTGGCACTGAGCATGGCTGCCAGGTTGTAGATCTGTGTAGGACTGTGCCGTTCCAGGATATCGCCAAATGATGCGGCATCCAGTACATTGAGGTGTTCAAAAGGCCCGCTTTCACGGATCTCTGAATTCGGTTCTTTTACGTCGGCGGCTACTACATTTCCATCGCCGTAGGCAGCCCTCAACTGCATGGTCAGTTCGGCACCGATCTGTCCGCAGGCACCAATCAGAAGGATCTTTTCCATGTAATAACTTGTAGGCACAAATGTAGCAGAAAACGGGTTGTTGATCAGACCTGGTTCAGCAGTTCAGCATACTGTTTTGCACAGGACCTTCTTGAGTACATTCCCGATGCTGCCTGTTGTACCTCTAAACTTCCATCCAGCCAGGCTTGCATGCTGTTATCTAGCCACGCAGCCATACCTAATTCATCATCAAGATCAAACATCTTCCCTGCCTTCGATTCATTCAGGATCCGGGCACTATCGCCTGCTGCGGCACCTATACCTAAGACCGGTCGGCCGGCAGCCAGGTACTCAAACAATTTGCCGGGAATACGACCCATGATATCCGGAGCATCATTCAGCAGGAGCAACAATACCGGTGCCTGTCGCATCGCTTCAATGACCTCGCTGTGAGGCAGATAATCATCATATTGCAAAACGTCCTGCAAACCAGCTTCGCGGATGGCCACCAGGACAGACTGATCGGTCTTACCGGTAAGATGAATCCGTAAATGTTTTTTCCAGGGCTCTGAACTGCGGTACCGTTCACCCAGCAATTTCCATAATACAACGGGATTTCTGTCGGCATACAGTGAACCAACATGATGCAGTTCGAATACATCCTTTGGCAGAGAGACAGCTCCTGAAAAATCTGCCTCATCATATCCGTTCGTGATCACCTCCACTTCTCTGCCGGATATTTGCTTCATATCCTCAGCCCATTGCCAGCTGACAGTGACCACCCCGGTTGCGGTTCGTAAAACTTCTTTCTCCATGCGTAGATGGATGCGTTCTGCCCTTTTTCCCAGAGGCAGACGATGGTACACGTCGTTATTGGTCCATGGATCACGGAAGTCTGCGATCCACGGAATGCCGGTAGCCCGGTGCACCTGCAGTGCTATGCGATGCATGCTGTGCGGCGGACCCGTGGAGATGATGGCATCAACAGGTTCCTTTTTCAGACGACCGATCAGATACCTGGCCGATGGTCTGATCCAGAACATCCTTGCATCAGGGATGAAGGCATTGGCTCTCACCCACATGCCTAACCTGGAAAAGAAACCACCTTTTCCGGTTGTATCCATCAGCCCGTGGTTGACCGCCACTTCCCTCTTCCCTACCAGCTTTCTGTAAAGATCATATGGTTCGCGGATAGGTGTGCGCCATATTTCCTGATCCTGTGAAACGTCCTGCAAGAGGCTCTCATCTGTAATGCTCAGGTCAGGATTTTCTGGTGTATAAATGATCGGTTTCCACCCAAAATCCGGTAGATATCGTGCATGTTTCAGCCAGCGTTGTACACCTGCGCCACCTACAGGAGGCCAGTAATAAGATATGATGAGTACCCGCTTCATGTATCGTGGTAAAGTTGACGTTTTCAGGTGGCTTGTGCAAAGCGTTCATTACATGTCAATGTGTAACTTAGCCGGTTCAAGCAACTACTATGTCCGGTACGAATTTTCGCCAAACCGCTATTGAATGGGGTATCGCCATCCTGATCTTCCTGGCTCTCAGCATCGCATTTTTCACACCTGTTTTCCAGGGCAAGATCCTGATACAGACAGATGCGCTGAATTTCAAAGCCATGAGCAAAGAGACCCTGGACTATAACGCCAGCCATGACGATGCCGCCTTGTGGACCGGAACGATGTTCGGCGGTATGCCCACCTTCCTGATACATCTGGAACACAGTGGCAACCTGTTCGCCTTTCTGAACAAGGCCATCGGGTTATGGCTACCCAGGCCTGCCAATTATCTGTTCATGAGTTGCCTGACGTTTTTCATACTGCTGCGGTCATTCAAAGTGCGAAACTGGCTTGCCATATTCGGTGCCATCAGTTTCGCCATAGGCACCTATATGATTTCATTCATTGAAGCCGGGCACAATACCAAGGTGCATGCCTTTGCCATTATGCCGCTGGTGCTGGCCGGGGTGAATTATTTGTTCAGGGGAAAGACCTGGCTGGGATTTTCAGTAGCACTTCTGGGAATGTGCCTGGAGATCGACGCCAATCACATTCAGATCACTTATTATATGTATTTTCTTTTGTTTTGCTGGTTTGCAGCTGAACTGGTATTTGCATACAGAGAAAAAAAGATGGTCTCTTACTGGAAAGTTTTCGGCTTGTTTGCGCTGATCAGTGTGCTCAGCTTTACCGCCAATTTTTCCCGACTTTATACCACCTATGTGTATAGCGAAGAAAGTATCCGCGGTGGCTCAGAACTGACCAAAGAAGGTGATCTCAATGCCAATTATGCCGGAAACGGATTATCAAAAGACTATGTGTTTGCCTGGAGTTATGGTATGGATGAATCCATGACCCTGTTGTTTCCCAACTTCGCCGGTCAGGCAAGCGGAAAATCATTTCTGGAAGACGAAGACAGTAAATCAATGGCTTATATCCGTCAACTGTATGCACGGCAGCCAGATAAGGCACAACAACTGCAGCAATTTACCGGCAAATACTGGGGGCCCCTGCAATTCACCTCCGGACCTGTTTACCTCGGTGCTGTTGTGGCATTTCTGTTTCTGCTTGGTGCATTTGCAGCTGAGAACAGGATGCGCTGGTGGCTTATAGCCGGGAGTGTCGTTTCTCTCATGCTTGGCTGGGGCGATCACTTCAAAGCCTTCAACTACTTTATGTACGATCATTTTCCAATGTACAACAAATTCAGAACGGTCATGATGGCACTGATCATTTTCTGTCTGACCGCCCCTTTACTAGGCTTTTACATTTTGGAAAAATACATGCGTGAAGGAGACACAGCACAAAAACTCAAAGCCTGGAAATATGCTCTGATCGTGATCGGTGTGTTGACCCTGCTGGTACTCATTCCTGTATTTGACCCAAGCGGACCAAGAGATGAACAACTGATGTCTGCCTACGGGCAGGATCCGGACATTGCCGGACTGGTCAGTGCCGTACATGCAGACCGGGTGTCTATGATCAGAATGGATGGACTGCGCACACTGGTCTTCATCGCCCTGAGTGCAGGTCTTATATGGTTGTATCTGAAAGGCAGAGTGAAAGCTATTGCTGCAGTGCTGGGAATAGGTTTACTGAGTGTGATCGATCTGTGGACTGTCAACAGCATCTACCTGAATGCAGACAACTACGATTCACCTGATTACTATGCAAGATATTTTGCATCACGCCTTCCCGTCATCAACGATGAAGACCCGAATTACCGGGTTCTGAACACCACCGTTCGCTTTGATCAGGATGGGGTAACGCCCTGGTCATACCACAGTATAGGCGGATACCATGCAGCCAAGCTGCGCCGCTATCAGGACGTTATAGACGGATACCTGAACAATGGCGCCATGAATGTCATCAATATGCTGAACGCCAAATATGTCATCGTCAGCAATAACGGACAATTGGCAACTCAACGAAATCCGGGTGCCTGTGGTAATGCCTGGCTGGTAGATTCAGTTGTTTTTGTGAACGGACCTGATGCTGAGTTTGAAGCATTGAAAGAGCTGGAACCCAGGCGCTATGCGGTAGTAGATGAGCAATTCAAAGATCAGCTGCAGCAGGTTCCTGAAAGAGATTCGACCGCAGGCATCATCATGCTGAATTATTCGCCCAATGAGATCACCTACAAATTCAAAGGCAACAGTGCACAGATAGCAGTATTCAGTGAGATATTTTATCGTGGTAACGAAGACTGGAAAGCTTACATAGATGGAGAATACCAGGATCATTTCAGGGCCGATTATCTGCTGCGTGGCATGCTGATTCCTGCCGGCGAACATGACATTACTTTCAGGTTCGAGCCGTCTTCATACTATACAGGCAGAAAAATTTCTCTCGGAGCCAGCAGCATCCTGTTATTGCTCATAGCTGCCGGATTCTGGATGTCATGGAGAAAAGATAGAGAAAACGGTTCTGCTACTGAATGATCAGATCTTCAGGCATGACCGAACGAATGGCGTTGTCTCTTGCCCAGGCCAGCACATCTTTATACACCTGCAGCCAGCCGGGTTCTGCAAGGTCAAAGAAATAATTGTTGTGCCACAGAATATTGATGACCGCATCCTGCCGGTGTTTATCCAACAGGTTTATGATCTCCTTTCCTGCTGTGGCAGGGTCTTTCTTCAGATAATGACGATAGGTAGTGTCCATGACAAGAAGAGGAACCTCAGTCAGCGCAATTTCTCTTCTTCCTGAAACATCGAAAGGCCTGTAAGGCAGACCGTATCCTGCCCTGAATCCGGGTTGTTCGGCAAAGCCCAGTGTAGCGTCCAATGCCACACCTGCCTGCTCCATGACCCGCCAGGTATCAGGCATAAAGAATCTCAGATAGTGGTTCCGGTTGCTGATCAAACCATCCGCATGAAGACGCTCCAGTTCTTCTGTATAGGTGGTTTGTAAAGCACTTTTATGCAGGCCATTTGATCCGCCTGCAGCAGACACCAGTTGCATCTTCTTTCTGATGGCAGGATCATCAATATGGTAATCAGCATTCTCTATTCCATTTCTTCCGCGGCCTCTTTCAGTAAGCCAGAAGAATACAGAACGCACATCATATGCATCTTCTATAGCCAGGATCTTTTCCAGTTCCAGATAGTCATAGCGACCGGTAATATGCCTGAACATCAGTTGCAGCAAGGTGCCTACCCTGCCCTTTTTTAACAAGGCTTTTCGCTGTTCGGTCCAGGCTCCGAACACGGTATCGATATCGTGTGTGCAGAATAATCGGGAAGCATGGTCTTGCTTCAAGATCTTCTGCTGCACCAACGGCAGAGACTTCGTTAATTGGTCAAAGTGAAATGCCACAAGATTCTTATCTGCAGCATCGAACCGGTATTGCCAGCTGTCTGCAAAGGCAAACCTGCCGTACTTGTCACCTTCAAAGGGCGCATATTCCTGCTGGCACGACAGCATATAAAAAGCTGTGCTCAGATGATCTGTCTGCCCCCCGGCATGCAGGTGTACCGGTGCGGTTGCAAAATAGGCCTTCGCATGATGATCGCCATGCAGATAGGTATTCCGAAAAAAATGAGACAAACGGATATCGCTGATGCCCAGCTCAGAGACCGTCAGTTCAGGTTCCGTTTCCACGAACAATGGAGTGAAACCTGAGTACCTGCCCCATGCACGGATGATCCAGGCATATTCAGCCTGCATGTCCGTTTCCAGCTGAAAGCGGATGGTTGGCAGCATGGGTCAAAACTAAATGAAAACAGGCAGGAAAACCGAAGCCTCCTGCCTGTTCAAGTTATTTCATGATCACTCAGAGATCGAATTTGATGCCCTGGGCCAGCGGAAGTTCTGTAGAGTAATTGATGGTATTGGTTTGACGGCGCATATAAGCTTTCCAGCTGTCGCTGCCGCTTTCTCTTCCTCCACCGGTCTCTTTTTCGCCACCAAAAGCACCACCTATCTCAGCTCCGGATGTACCGATATTCACGTTCGCGATACCACAATCACTTCCGGCGTGCGACAGGAAACGCTCTGCTTCCTGCAGGTTGCCGGTCATGATGGCACTGGAAAGCCCTTGCGGCACACCATTCTGAAGCTCAATAGCCTCCTCAATGGTCTTGTATCTGATCAGATACAATATCGGCGCAAAGGTCTCATCCTGCACGATCTGGTAGTGATTTTCCACTTCAGCTATACAGGGCTTCACATAGCATCCGCTCTCATAACCCTCACCTTCCAGCACGCCACCTTCCACAGCAAAGCTTCCCCCCTCTTCCTTCACTTTTTCTATCGCTGCCAGGTAGTCTTTCACGGCCCCTGTATCAATGAGCGGACCTACATGATTATGCTGATCCAGCGGATCACCGATCTTCAACTGTGCATAGGCACGGGTCATTTTATCCTTCACTGCATCATAGACCGATTCGTGAACAATAAGCCGGCGGGTAGAAGTACAACGTTGCCCGGCGGTACCCACAGCACCGAAAACAGCACCTCTCACCACCATATCAATATCAGCATGTTCAGAAACAATAATGGCATTGTTGCCCCCAAGTTCCTGAATGACCCGGCCAAGACGTTCGCCAACAATTCCACCTATGCGTTTTCCCACACGGGTAGAACCTGTAATGGATATCAGGGGAACACGTTTGTCTTTGGCCATTTCTTCACCGATGGCTGAATGAGATACCATCAGGCAGGAAACTCCTTCCGGGATATTATTTCTTTCGAACACACGGCTGATGATCTGCTGGCAGGCTATGGCAGAAAGTGGCACTTTGGAACTTGGTTTCCATATACACACATCTCCGCAAACCCAGGCAATGGCAGCATTCCAGCTCCACACTGCCACTGGAAAATTAAAGGCTGAAATGATACCCACCACTCCAAGCGGATGCCATTGTTCGTACATACGGTGAAGCGGACGTTCACTGTGCATGCTCAGACCATACAACTGGCGAGATAAACCCACAGCAAAATCGCAGATATCTATCATCTCCTGTACTTCACCCATACCTTCCTGCAAACTCTTGCCCATTTCATAGCTTACCAGTTTGCCCAATGGCTCCTTGTATTTACGCAACTCATCTCCAACCTGCCTGACGATCTCGCCACGTTTTGGCGCAGGCATCATCCGCCAGATTTTGAAAGCTTCTGTAGCCTGTTGCATGAGCTCTTCATACTCTTCTCTGCTTGCTGAAGTACAAGTGGCTATCAGTTTTCCGTCAACCGGCGAATAAGACTCAACAGTCTTGCCTGATCCGGTCAGCCAGCGGGTACCGGTAGATACTCCGGAGTTTGTTTCTTTGATTCCCAGCGCTTCCAGTTCGGCCGCAATTGGATTATGTGTCATAACAGTTTCCATATCTCTTATTTCAGACTGCAAAGTTAGCTATTCAGCCACGGAGCTTCTGTGTGCATCAGCACATTTCAGGACTGTTTCAATGCGTTTCGTATTTTGCAGCATGAAACAGATCCTGTTCGCCGCTACACTTTTGATTGCCCATTGCGGATTTTCTCAGCATGTACTTGAGCTGCTGGAAGAACAACATCCTGCGGCGGGAAAGGTAGAAGACTTTTCCTGGATGGCGGGAAGCTGGTCTTGTGCTATCTGGGATGGTGTGGCCGAAGAATACTGGATGGTTCCACAATCCAACAGCATGGCCGGAATGTTTCGTTTTTCTGCCGATGACTCCCTGCGTTTTCTGGAGATCTTTACCCTTGAACAAACAGGTCGATCGGTTACGTTAAAGCTGAAACATTTCGATGCCGGCTTGCAGGGATGGGAAGAACAGGACGACTGTGTCAGCTTCGTACTGGTGTATCAGGAGCCCAACAGAGCCTATTTTGATGGCATGACCTATATCCTGAGAGATCCTGATCACCTGGATGTCTTTGTGCTGATGGATCACGGCGATGGAACGCAAGAGGAACTCCATTTTCCATATTTCCGAATCAGCCGATAAAGAACCCCTTTGTTAACAAATTGATAAATTCTGGTGCTGTTAAGATTTTTTTTTGTGAATATTGCATTCCATGTACCATACGTTCTTTCGACACAGGAACGGAACAGTACTCCTCCTCGTGTCGCTGCTATTCCTTGCTTCCTGCCAGAAAGACCGGTCGCTGGGCGAACAGATCACCCTACAGGAGCTCGTTTCTGAAAATCTTCAGATCGAACTAAACCCTAACGGCAATACACCGTTAGCAGCCCGGTTATCCTTTACAGCAGATGTGCCGGTACAGGTTTCCTATACCATAGAAGGCGAAGAACCGATCAGCCATACTTTTCCTGGTTTCTCCGCTACCCAACGGGTTCCGATACTTGGTTTGTATCCTGACACCGACAATGAGGTCAAGGTAACGATCTCTGATCAGGCAGGAAATTTTGCTTCAGCAACCCTGCATGTGGAAACCGGCCCGCTACCCGATTATTTTCCTGCCATCGAAACCAATGTGAACACCTCCCTCCGACAGGAAGGCTGGACTTTAACAGAGATCGGAATAGGTCTGGGTGAGGCATTCATGAGCGTTCCTTCCATCATCGATGCCAGCGGCAACGTGCGATGGTATATCGTGCTGGATGCTTATACAGATCTGTGCTTCCCCATCAAGCAAAAATCCAATGGCAACCTGCTCATTTCCTTTTATGAGCACATATATGAGTACACCATGCTGGGAGGTGTGGTCAATGACATCTACCTTCCCGGATGGTACCAGCACCATGAGACCCGCGAAATGCCCAATGGCAACTTGCTGGTAAGTGTTGATAAGATCGGAGAATCTACCGTAGAAGACCACATCCTGGAAGTAACTCCTTCGGGTAGTATTGTGCAGGTATGGGATATGCGCCCTATTCTTGACATGGACAGATATGATCTGGTGGAAGACGAGGTTGACTGGTTCCATAATAATGCCGTGTATTACAGCGAAGCCGATGATTGTTTACTGGTCTCAGGCAGGAACCAGGGGGTGGTCAAAGTGAACCGCAACAATGAGATCGTCTGGATACTTTCGCCACACCAGGGATGGGGTACTGCCACCAACGGTACCAACACCCAGGATTTCCTGCTTACTGCCATTGATGCCAACGGAGATCCGTATCCGGAGGAAGTACAACAGGGCACAGCACCGGCAGATGATTTTGACTGGTGCTGGGGGCAGCACGCCTGTATGTTGCTGCCAAATGGAAATATCTTCCTGTTTGACAATGGATTCAACAGACAATTCATAGCCGGTGTACCCAGTTACAGCAGGGGAGTAGAGTACAGGATCAACGAAGAGAACATGACGGTTCAGGAGATCTGGCAATATGGTAAGGAACGCGGGCCGGAATGCTGGGCGCCCATCATCAGCGATGTGGACGTGCTGGATAATACCAATCGGCTGATCACGTCAGGTATCGTTTTCGGTGCTGAACCCTACGCCAAGATCATGGAGGTAAGCTATCCGGATAGAACGGTGGTCTATGAGATCACCCTGCATTTTAAAAATCTGCTGGCAGCCGGAGGCCTTGCATGGGGTGGGCTGGATCTGAATTACAGGGCAGAGCGTATCCATATCTTTCCACAATAAAAAAGGCGGCCGGAGCCGCCCTTTTCAAGTATCAGCTATCTCAGAACTCCAGTTTTCGCATCAGCTCAAATGGATTGATCCCATTGAAGTTGACAAGGAAACTCACATGGCTCATGTACGTGCCATAGTCTGCATTGAACGGATCCACCAGGCCATCTGAAGCCAGCAGCGGGAAATACACTTCGATCACATTATTCAGCAGTCTGATCATGACACCTGCATCATACTGAAAACCGGAAATGCTGGCCGGCAGATCGCCGGGCACATAGGCCGCATCAGCAAAGAATGCAAGCGGTAGTTTGGGTACAGGAAATTCCAGATTAAGTGCCAATAACACATCATCCTGCAAACCGAGAGCAATGGTATCTGCAGGCAATTTCAGGAAACCATCTCTTCTTGTGATCTGGTTGGACCACATGCCGTCTATTGCATTTCTGCCCGGCAGGATATCATCATACAGATAATCGTTATAGCTGCTTACTCCCGTCAGGGAATAGGCATAGCGGCTGTATGGATCTTCTTTGAAGTAACTCATCCATCCTGCAAACAGACGTGCTTCAATTTCATACTTTCTGATATGAATACCGGTGGTCACATCGGCAAACAGCTTGATCAGATCAGGACCTTGTTGTGCTGTCAGGGTAGCCTGATATGGATGTTGCAGATGCCTGTTCTTTACAGTGTAACTCAGCTCATTGAACCAGAACGCTGTATCCAGTTTGTATTGCTCTCCGTTCTCCAGAATGCCCAGCACATAAGTTTCGCCTATGCGGACGTTTCTGTACCGGATACTTTGCTTTACAGGATCTTTCAGCTGTTTTTTCCGAATATCTATATCTATGGCAGGCTGGAGTCTGGTGTAGTAACTTTCAGCCAGAGAGTCAACATGATAAGAAGCTCCTGATACCGATAATCTGACCCGGCTGAAGGCCCCTCTTTCAGGATAAATATTCCACCCCAGGCTTCCCTGTCCGGAGATACCCTGAGCCCGGAAGCTGTATAATGGTGCAGCTACCCATTCCAGTTTCGGAGCAGGAAAAGTGCTGTTCCACAGGCCAAGACCTACCATCCATCCGTCATTGACATTGAAACCCACCAGCGGCAGATAAGAGATGGTTGTACGATCCGGATTATCAGGAGAGAAGAAAGGCTTCAAAGCCAGAGGCTCCACTTTCTTGAAAAGGCCGGAAACCCTCATCGTATTGTTTTCTCTGTTGTTGTCAGGAATAGTATTGTGGGCGTCTATGCGCACTTTGGTGATCTCTTCGGAAGAACTCAGTTTCTTTACATAGATGGTCTGTGTACCGGTAAAACCACGATGCCATTCTGTGCGAAGAATACTATCACCACGCATTACTGAAACCGGAAACGGACCGGCTATATCTGTATTGTTGTGCACCCGAACTGCCATGGTTGTCTGGCCGTCCAGTATCTCAGTGATCTTATAGTCCAGAGAACGATCGTCTTTCAGCAAGCCCTCAAAGAACCAGGCCATATTTTCACCTGTTTCCTCCTCAAATACACGCCTGATATCTTCCGGCTGGGGGTGTTTGTTATTCCATTCTTCGAAATACTTTCCCATGACACGGTCAAACTGGCCCTGCCCCAGAAAATCTGCCATATAACGCATCAGGTATGCCGTTTTCATATAGACCAGCAAACCATAGTTCAGCTGAGTAAAATTGTTGGAGTGCTGGTCTATTGCCTGAGACTTATTCATCCTTTCCAGACCCAGTATCAGGTACCAGGCCATATCCAGGGTGTTCTTTCCCTCCAGCGCATCTGCATTTATGAACCTGGCAGCATTTCCTAAAAATGGTTCAAGTGGATTGGCATTCGGATAATAAGTTGTCATATACCTGTTCTCGTAATATGAATTGATGCCTTCATCCATCCAGGCATGATCACGCTCATTGCTTCCCAGCATGCCATAGAACCAGTTATGTCCAACTTCATGTGTGATCACATTATCCAGGCCGGCTGCATTGGCAGAACCGCCAATAATGGTGATGGTCGGGTACTCCATCCCGGCTCCGGCACTCAGTGCCCCTTCGACTGCCTGTACCACATCCCATTGGTACTCTCCTGCATAGTTACTGTATGCTATGACCGATCTGTTCAGATAATCGATACTCTTCATCCACAGCCCAGTCTGAAAGTTGGTGAAGTAAGACCAGCTGTCAACGGTACGGCCGCTGTATGGCAACTGTGCCTGGCCATGCAATACATGAAAGCGTTTATCAGCAAACCAGGCGAAGTCATGAGCGTCTTTCAGTTCGTACTCCAGTGTTTTGGTGGTAGCGGCACTTGGCGGAAAACTGTTGTCGCTGCTAAAGTTTTCCATGGCTGCAGTCTCAGCTGCCTTTTGCAACAGGAAATTCCGCTCACTTTCAGTAAGCAGGTTTCCACTTGCCGCCACGATATAATTGGATGGAACCGTGATGGTCACATGGTAGTTACCAAACTCAGAATAAAACTCCCCCTGATTCAGATAAGGAATGGCATGCCAGCCGGATTGGTCAAAAACAGCAGGTTTTGGGTACCACTGGGTGATCTGGTAACTGTTTCCGCTGTGCCCCAGACGGGAGAAATCTGAAGAAGGAATCTTGACCCGGAAGGGAGTGGCTATGGTTACAGATGCCCCTGACTGCAGCGGTTCAGGCAACATCAACCTGGCAATATCGCGGTGCTCCGGATGATATTCCCAGGTGACTGACTTTCCTCCTACCTGAAAATTAAGCTCATCAATGAAGCCCAGTTCTTCTGCAGAGGCCAGCAACATCTCCCGGTTCCGGTCATCAATGAACTGCTGCCCAAGAGCTGTATGGGCATTTTCATATGCGTTTGGCCAGATATGCATCCAGATTTCGGTGAGACTTTCCGGACTATTGTTGGTATATATCATGCTGATATTCCCGTTCAGCATATGCATGGAATCATTTAATGCTACGCTGATATCGTAATCCACATGTTGCTGCCAATAACTTGGTTTCTGCGCTTCAGTGGTAATCACTACTTTCAGTATCAGGGCAGAAAAAAGAAATAATCTCGTCATGCAGTCATTTTTTTTCAAAAATAGTGATTTGAAGACGCAGAAGCGGGCTTGGGAATTAATCTGTCTTTCTTTCGTTAGTATGGTATATACAGAACCTATTTTGTTAACATAACTTTGCAGGCCTATGCTGAGACCGGAGCAGGATGATCATGCTGAAGAAGCCGGATTACAGGAGCTGATCGAGCAATTTGAAGCTTTTCTGGAAAAGAAGGAGTATTCCTTCTTTGACGATGATGCTTTGGAAAGACTCTATGAGTACTACGAAAACAGGCTTGATGAAGGCCATATGGAAGCCGTAGCAGACCTGGCTATAGCTCAAAATCCATATTCAGGTGATTTTCTGGTGCGCAAGGCTGAACTGCTGTTTAACCGGAAAGATTATCAGGCAAGCCTGGAACTGCTGGATAAAGCAGTTGTTTTTGACGCCACCAACCTCGATATCTACCTGTTGCGCAGTGAGATCATGGTTGAATCCAACCGGATCGAAGAAGCCCTCGAACTACTCCGGGATGCTCTAAGGCTGGCAGACCGTGAGGAAAAGGATGTGATCCTGACAGAGATCAGTGATGTGTTCGAAATACAGGAAGATTTTCATGCGGCCTTTGACTGCCTCCGCGATGCCATAAAACACAATCCTTCAAATGAAGCAGCCTTGATGAAGATCGCTCACCTGGCTGAAATGACAGACAGGTATGACGATAGTCTGGACATCCACCTGGCCATAACTGAAGAGCATCCTTACAACTGGATGGCCTGGTACAATGCCGGACGGGCGTATGCCGGCCTTGGGCTGTATGAAAAAGCCCTTGATGCCTTTGAATTTACTATGGCCATTCAGGAAGATTTTGACCTGGTGTACCGCGATGTAGCTGATATTTATTTCCGTCTGGAAGATCTTGTTAAGGCCATCTCCACATTCGAAACCGCCCAGGAAAAGTCAGGTGGCTTTGAAGATTACAGCTTCCGTATCGGTATGTGTTATGAAAGAAAGAATGACCTGAAAAAGGCCCGCTTTCACTATCGAAAATCCACCCGGCAGGATCCTTATCTGGACGAGGCATTTTTCAGGATCGCAGAAACCTACCGTCAGGAAGACCGCTTTGAACCGGCATTGGTCAATTACAAGAAAGCACTTCGCATAGATGAGACCAATGAACTGTACATGACCTGCATCATTGCTGTGTATCGCATGCTGGGCCGCGAGGAAGAAGTATTACAATACCTGCAAAGACTTACACAGTCCAGGCCGGATATTCTGAACTACTGGCTGGATCTGCTCATCTTCCGATGGGAACATGAACAATTTGAAGCAGGTCTGGAAAATGTTCAGGAAGCCACCGAACGCTGCGGTCACTTTGTTGAGTTTGATTATCTCAGGTCATTGCTTTTATGGTATGCCGGGCAGCAGCAGGAAAGCCTGAGGGTACTGGCACAAGCCCTGGATACAGACAAGGCAAGACACACCATTCTACTGGAAACAGATCCGTCGTTTCTTCTGAAAGAAGCTGTCATGCGGGTCATGAATGCTCAATGAGCATCGCTACGGGCTTCAGCAACAAAGAAAAGCTCTGTATTCATTCTGGGCTGTACTGAGTTTTCGCAGGGTTCCATCAGCAGTAAGTGAAACCAGGGTTTCATCAGTTTTCTATAGTCTGATTCTTCTCCCCCGAAAGGAGGCCCCTCTTTTTCAAACTCTACATTGAACAGTACTCCTGCCAAGTGCCCTCCCGGTTTCAGCAGGCTGTGCATATGCTGCATGTAATCTTGCCTAAGAGCCGGATCCAATGCGCAAAAAAATGTCTGCTCAAGAATCAGTTGATACTGCCCCTGATGATCAAAAAAGTTACTTTGTATCGTCTTCAATCCTGATCGATCACCCACTCTGCTGCGAAGCCGCTCCAGAGGAAGAGCTGCAATATCTACCACGGTTACATCGCTAAATCCCTGCTCCAGCATATATTCTGCTTCATAGCCGTGGCCGCAGCCCGGAATCAAAACTGGAGCATACTTATCCTGTAAATGATCAACATAGGCCTTTATTGGCGGCGATACCGCACCGAGATCCCAACCGGTCTGGTCATTGGCATACCGGTGTTCCCAAAAAGTCTTGTTCAACATAGCGGTCTTTTGAGGCCAATATACCCCTGTTTCGTAACTTTGCCGGTGACATTTATCCATTATGAACTTTGAATTGAACCAACTTCCGGAACGCAGCAGCAAGCCACGCACCAATGGCCTTACAATGGTCATGGACAAGGGTCTTAGTATCCGCGAAGCCGAAGATATGCTGAGCGTATCCGGCCCCTATGTTGACATAGTCAAACTGGGTTTCGGAACTTCCTATGTGACCCCTAATCTGGAAGAGAAGATCAAATTATACCAGCATGCCGGACTGGGTGTTTACCTGGGTGGAACCCTGCTGGAAGCATTTATCATCCGCAACAGGTACAACGATTTTTTGCAATTACTTGATCGCTACGGATTGCAGCATGTGGAAGTGAGCGATGGTTCCATTCAGATGGATCATGATGAAAAATGCAGATTGATCAGAGAACTGTCTTCCAGGGCTACGGTACTGAGCGAGGTAGGGAGTAAGGATGCCAAGAAAGAACTGGCTCCTTATCTGTGGATAGAACTCATGCAAAAAGAAATAGATGCCGGTTCCTGGAAGGTTATCGCTGAAGCCAGAGAAAGTGGAACCGTGGGTATTTATCGCGACAAGGGAGAAGTTCGAGAAGGACTGATCGATGAGATCCTTACAAAGATTCCACAAGACAAGATCATGTGGGAAGCGCCTATGAAATCTCAGCAGGTGTGGTTCATCAAACTACTTGGCGCCAACGTCAACCTGGGCAATATCGCACCGAATGAGGTCATCGCACTGGAAACCCTGCGTATCGGTTTGCGTGGAGATACCTTTCATCATTTCCTGAAGTGATGTCTGTGTTCAGGAAGTATTTCCCTGTCACCCTGAAAGGGATGGCCATGGGAGCGGCAGACGTGGTACCAGGTGTATCCGGAGGAACCATCGCATTTATTTCAGGTATCTATGCAGAGTTGCTGAACAGCCTTCGTTCTGTCAACCTGAAGGCATTGCGCATATTGTTCAGGGAAGGAATTCCTGCTTTCTGGAAACATATCAACGGTTGGTTCCTGCTTTTCCTGCTGACAGGTATCGGTATCAGTATTGTCAGTCTGTCCAGGATGATCCTGTATCTGTTGGAGAATTATCCGCCTCTGATCTGGTCATTCTTTTTTGGTCTTGTTGTTGCCTCAGCCATCTACGTGGCAGGTACCATCAAAGAACGAAACTGGAAAGTGGTGCTGTCTGGCCTTGCCGGAATCGTCATCGCCGGATGGATCACCATCGCATCGCCGGCTCAGGGTTCAGATTCGCTGCCCTTTGTTTTTGTTACAGGTGCCATTGCTATTTGTGCCATGATCCTCCCCGGCATCTCAGGCAGTTTCATCCTCCTGCTCATGGGGATGTATGAATTTATTTTAGGTGCATTGCATGACCTGAAGATTAGCGTGATCATCACATTTATGGCAGGCGCAGGCATAGGGCTGGTATCATTTTCTCATCTGCTTTCCTGGCTGCTGAAGAAATATCATGACCTGACGGTAGCATTGCTGGCAGGCTTTATGATCGGCTCACTGAATAAAGTCTGGCCCTGGAAGGAAGTGCTGGAATCCAGGTTCATTGACGGAGAAGAAAAGGTCATTCAGGAAGCCAATCGGCTTCCCGCAACATACTCAGAGGTTACAGGCGAGCCAAATCATCTGTTATTTTGCATACTGCTGTTCCTGACCGGATTTGTTTTGATATATTCGTTAGAGAAACTTGCCGGTAAGAAACATCAACTCATCTGATTTTTATGGATAGTGCATCTGACCCTTACCCGAATGATGATCACGCCTCGCTGCAGGATGAACACCTGAAACTCTATGGCCTCATAGGAAAATCTCTGACCCATTCCTTTTCGCAGAAGTATTTCCTCAGCAAGTTCAAAAATGAAGAGCTGGAGGATCACTACTATGCACTTTTTCCGCTGGACGATATAGATGACATTCGCTTGCTGCTGGAGGTGCACAAGAATCTGAAAGGGCTGAATGTGACCATTCCGTATAAGGAATCTGTAATCCCCTATCTTGATGAACTGGATCCGGTAGCGGCTGAGATCGGGGCGGTTAACTGCATCTATATGGATGACTTTGAGAAAAAGGGTTACAATACTGACTGGCTCGGTTTTCGTGACAGTATCTTTCCATTGCTTCGTGCTGCTGATAAAAATGCGCTTGTGTTGGGTGCCGGAGGATCATCTAAAGCGGTGTGCTATGCTTTGAAACAACTTGGTCTATCGTATAAGGTGGTATCACGTGAGGCCGGAAAATCTGATCTGACTTGGGATATGCTGACCACTGAGGTCATAGCTCAGCATACCGTTATCATCAATACTACGCCTGTGGGCATGTGGCCTGATGCGGATGCTATGCCACCTGTGCCAATTGATGCCATAAGCCCGCAGCACATCTGCTTTGATCTGATCTACAATCCGGAACAAACCAGATTCTTGCAGGAAGCCGCTTCCAGAGGGGCGGTTACAAGCAACGGTCAACAAATGCTTGAATTGCAGGCGGCACATGCCTGGAAGATCTGGAATACCCCAATAGAGGAAAAAGAAGAGTAAGGTCAGCGCTTTTCCTTAAAAAAACAGCTTCCGGGTTTGGGACGAATCACCTGGTCAAAATGATAGGTAATGGTAAACAGACCTCCCAACACATAAGCATCACGGTTCTTAGGATTACCACGTCCTGTTTCCAAAGAGATCAGATCCGGCCTGGTGTGGTCAGACATGTCAGATAATGCTGCCACCATGGTAGCAGTTGCAGGGTCATAAAATCCAAAGAATTAATCCGGATTGGGATAACTGTTACTTACATCATCCATATAATCTGACAAGGATAGCCGGCTGGCTGTTTCCATGCCAAATACCCAGTTGCTTCTGGTAAGATACTTGATGCCCCCGCCAAAGGGAAACACAAACGTGTATTTGGCATATGGCTGCCTATCAGGATACTGGGGCAGCCCCTGTCCTTCAGTACCTAATGGTTGTAACTCCACCCATTGACCCTCATACAATGCTTGTGGATTAAACCAGCACATACCTGCTCCGGCATACACAAATGGTGTGAAGCGCTCTCTGTTGGGGCCCGTTAAACGCCGGAGTGTATAATCCACATACAGGCAAACTTCTGTTAGCGGCGACTTAAAACTGAGATTCCTGTAGCTTCGAAAATCATTTTCTGAGAGTGAATCAGCACCGCGTATCTGCGTATAATAAGCATTCAGTCTGACACTGATATGCGGCACTACTTCCTGCCTGTAGATCACCCCGATAGCCGGCCTGGTCACTTCGGGGTCAATATCCCACCATAAAGCCCGTCCTTCCATTCTGGATCCTCCCAGATCACCCAGAAAGTTGGAGAAGCCCAAATTGATACCCACCTCCGCATCGCGGTATTTGGTCTGACCAGAGCATACTCCGGTAGCCAGCAGAATTACTGCCAAAACAGGGAGGTGGCGCTTCATGTTAGAACAAAACTAATGCAATCTGTCAGACTTCTGCACTATGTCAGGAGCAACTTCTACATTAATTGACGGAATGCCTGCATGCCAACACTACCTGATCTATAATAAACTGTTGATCCTGAACACTTAATGTGTGATAAAGTGGTAACCTGACAAGGGTATCTGACCATTTTTCAGCCAGGTTACATGTTTTGTCTGACCTCCATTTTTGTCCCATTTTGGAGCTATGAAGCGGCAAATAATGAAAAACAGCCATGATTCCCGCACGTTGCAGAGCGCTGATCAGATAATTTCGAACCTGTCTGTCGGGGCACTGAACATAGAAGATACTTCCATTGTGATGCACATTTTCAGGAATAACGGGAAGCGCAAACCCATCTGGCAGCACATGCTGAAATGAAAGATAATAGCGATTCCACTGCTCAGTTCTCTTGTTCAGAATGCTTTCGGCTTCTTTCAGTTGAGCCATTAGCCAGGCTGTCTGAATTTCTGATGGAAGAAAAGAAGAGCCTATATCCACCCATTCATAATGATCAGACTGACCTCTCTGGAAAGCTGCTCTGTTGGTACCTTTCTCCCAGATGATCTCAGCACGGCTCATCAGATCACTTCTTTGCAAAGCCAGTGCTCCGCCTTCTCCGCAGCCTAATACTTTTGTTTCATGGAATGAAAATGCTGTGAGTGGCGACAGGCTACCTACAGGTTTATTGTTAAAAGTGCTTCCCAGTGCCATGGCGGCATCTTCTACCACCAGAATGTTGTGCTGCCCGGCCAGCCTGTTGATCGCATCCATATTACAGGGTACCCCGGCATAGTGGGTCACCACGATCACGCTCGTCCTTTCAGTAATCAGATGGGCTATGGTGTCTGCAGATACGTTGGGGTGAAGATCTGTACTATCAGCAAAAACAGGTACAGCCCCCCGCTGCACAAAAGCATTGGCAGTAGATGGAAATGTAAAGGAAGGAACGATCACCTCATCGCCATGACCTACGCCAGACAATATTGCAGCCATGTCAAGTGCAGTGCTGCAGGATGTGGTGAGCAACACATTTGATGCACCTGTGATATTCTGAAGCCTGTTGCAGACCGATCTGGTCATGATGCCATTTCCTGATAACCTGCCTGAACGAACAGCCTGCTCCAGATAGTCCTGCTCAAGTCCTGTTACATATGGCTTATTGAATGGTATCATTCATCAAACTTAGTGTAAATGATGGTCTCGGTCTGGTATGGAAGGGTCTTGTTACCGGAACGGTGAAAGAGTGCATAAGATAAGGCCTGAAGTGCCAGCTTTAGTTGTCTGCTGAAGGTATAGGTACTACTCCCGTGCTTCCGCTCTCCATGCCTGACCACAAGTACCGGCAAATGACCACCATGTATTCTTACAGCCGCGGGAAAGTAAAAATTGCGGACACCATCCTGCAGAATGGATCGGATCAGTGCCTGGTCAAACACACCAAAATTGCCTGTGCGGTAATGGTTGTACCGCCTGGTCAATATGGTCAGTAAGACGTTCAAGAACCAGGAGGAGACCACGTAATACGGGTCGTTCTTTTTAGTCTTTCTAAAAGCCAGTACCGAAGATCGATGTATTCCTGATGCTTCCAGCAGCAGTGGAATGCAGGCGGGATCATCCTGCAGGTCACAATCCATGACCATGATCTTCCTGCCCTTTGCCTGCCTGAGACCAGCGTGAATTGCATAGTGCTGGCCGTAGTTTGCCGCCTGTTTAACAGCAGTAATCGGATATCTCTTCTGCAGTTCAGTAATAGTCAACCAGCTGTTGTCTGAACTTCCATCATCAACCAGGATCAGATCATAGATAATGCCTGATTCCTGGCAGTTTTTATCTACTGCCTCTACCAGGTGTGTAAGAGAATGTTCACCCTGATAAACCGGACAAACTATTGATAACTCCGGTACAACACCCATAGAAACATCAGGCCTTGGCTGTCGGTCCAAAGGTCATAGGAATACCCTGGATAGCGGTTTCCTGATCCAAAATCTCTCCATGACTGGCTTCATATTTTGCAATGTTATCAGCCAGGGCACGCAACAAACGCTTGGCATGCTGAGGAGTCATGATAATGCGGCTTTTCACCTTTGCCTTTGGTACACCGGGCATAACCCTGATGTAATCAAAAACAAACTCTGCATTGGAATGTGTGATAATAGCCAGATTGGAATAAACTCCTTCAGCAACTTCTTCACTGAGTTCAATATTCAATTGGCCGGCTTTCTCTTTTTGCTCAGACATAAAATTCTTTTTTCAAAAGTACATATTCCATCCTGTAAAAACGGATCGGGCGGGCGCAAGGCCCGCCCGATAAGCTTTATCATTTACTTGATCAGTGCTGCACTGAGATCTGTTCAGACATAACAGATCCTCCTTCAGCTACATACAACAACGTATAAATTCCTGCGGGCAGTTGCGCTGTACTGATCCTGATGATCTCATTGTTACTGCCAATGACCTGACCGGCCCAGATTGTTCTTCCTGCCAGATCAGTAAGCTGTATGGTACCTGTTGCAGCGGTACCTTTCCATTCAATAACCAACTCGGTATTTGCAGGATTAGGATAAACAGATGCTGCATTTCTCAGCTCGTCGCCAATGGCATTGGCAAGCCCATCAGAAATATTGATGTTATCCAGATACAGGTTGTTGCCATATCCGTTGATGCTTCTGAAAACCACACTTACATAATCCTCACCAATGAAACTGCTCAGATCTATGCTGTCTGTACGCCACTGTGAACTGGAAGGAGTAAAGGCAAATGCTGTTGGTGTTCTGGTATCCAGATCATCCCCTTCTTTATAATAAACAGATGTAGCAATGCCATCACAGGAAGTAACAACCAGTACTTCGAGTGCGTCTGTTCTTTCCACTACTCCCTGCTTGAAAGAGGCATAAGCCACATCAAAAGTTACTAGAGGCCCGGACATTCCTGCCAGATCAACCGGAATACTCAGCAGATCATCTTCTGCACCCGGATCGTTGTAGTCATAGTTGTTGACCCATACGGATGCATCGCCCAGACTGGAAGCTTCCAATGTCCTCTCCCATCCATAAGCGGCACCACTGTTGTTTACAGACCAGCCGGCAGGTGGAAAAGCAGCTGCTTCAAAACCTTCTTCCACAGGAACCGATACACCAGTATTGAATACACTGAATGTTGTTTCACCACTATCGTTCATAGTGTTCATATCAGTTGATCCATTAGGTTCTGATGTATAAATTTCCATTACATGTATTCCATCGCCTGCAGTTACAGCCGGCAGGGTCACATTGGCAGTAGCAAGCGATGCCAGACTTCCTGACCAGTTGTAAGTATTCGGTGAACCCCCATCAATGGAATAATTGATAGTAACACTGTTCAATACATTGGCACCCCAGTTACGAATGGTCACTACGGGGGTTACACTTCCATCACAATCCTGGCCAACCGGTTGGCTAATATCTGTAACTCCGGCATCCAGGGCCAGCAAAATAAAGGGTTCGCAGGCGTCTGATGTGAGCAGTTCAGGATAGAAGCTTTCAATAGCCGACCACATTCTGTCAGCCTGACCTTCTGTGAACATGTTCATGCAGTCATCATCTGTGTAGTCCATATAATTCATGAACATGACTCCATCTCCGGAAGGACTGCAGGCATCATACTTAGGGTAGCCAGGGCAGCCGTAATTTTCAGACCCCTGATTCGGTGTGTCATCAACCAGGTCGCTTCCACCACAGCTGGAACCGTCGTCGCCCCATATGTGTCGCAGGTTGAAGCAGTGACCTAACTCATGTGTTGCGGTACGGCCAAGATCGTAGGGAGGTGTTGCCGTTCCCTGGTCGCCGAAGTACTGGTAGTCAATGACAACCCCGTAGGTATCGCTGACAGTACCTGTTGGAAACTCACCATAACCAAGTATGCCACCAGATATATTACATACCCATATATTGAAGTACCTGGTGGGATCCCATTGATCCAGGCCTCCTGAAGCATAGAACTTCATCTGATCATCCAGACCGAAAGTGGTCACAGTAGTCTCTCTTCTTTCAATTCCGTTGGTTGGTTCATCATCCGGATCTCTTTGTGCCAGGCAGAACTGAACCGGCAGAGAGCCGGCCACCGGTTTGAACCCGGCCGGTGTATTCACGGTATCAGCATTCATACGCTGAAAGTCTTCATTGAGAATATCAATTTGCGACATGACCTGAGCATCAGATATATTCTGAGTAGCGGTCTTCCAAATGACGTGAACTACTACCGGAATGGTATAAGTATCTCCACCACTTCGGGTATCAATGTGGTTTGCGTCCAGCCATTCCTGGATGGCATGCTCGGCCTCTGTGAGGCGAACCGCATACTTGGGATCCTGGCTGATCTTGTATTGGGTATAAGCATCAATGCCACAACGCTGTGCCTGAACCTGGGTTACAATAAGGAAAACAGATCCAAGCAGGACCAATAGCATCTTTTTAAACATGATAAGGAGTCATTTAATTATTTATCAAAGTTACGATTTAGTTAACTGTCAAAAAATGCTGTTAGTCATCAAATAGCCATGAATGCTGCATAAAAAACTGCACAAAAAAAAACCGGAAAGATCACTTTCCGGTTTTATAGATTGCTTTACATGATAACTATCAATTACTCTCGCTTGTTACCTCTTCCTCGTGCACCATCATGGCTTCCAGTTCATCTTTGGATCCGATGATGAGTTGATCGAACTCTCGAAGTCCGGTACCTGCAGGTATCTTATGACCTACAATCACATTCTCTTTCAGACCAGCCAGCGTGTCTATACGGGCTGAAATGGAGGCCTGACTGAGTACCTTGGTCGTTTCCTGGAAGGAAGCTGCAGATATCCAGCTGGTAGTGCCCAGAGAGCTCTTCGTAATACCCTGAAGAGTTGGCGTAGCAGTAGCCGGCGTAGCATCGCGGTATTCAACCGGTGTTTTGTCAGCACGTTTCAGCAAGCTGTTCTCTTCACGAACCTGACGAAGGGTAACGATCTGACCAGCACGCAGGTTGGAACTGTCGCCGGCTTCAGTGATAACCTTTTTGTCAAAGATCCGGTCGTTCTCTTCAAGGAAGTCAGTCTTATCAACCAGCTGCCCTTCCAGGAACCTGGTATCACCCGGATCAGTGATGGTCATCTTACGCATCATCTGGCGAACGATCACCTCAATATGCTTATCGTTGATCTTCACACCCTGGAGACGATATACTTCCTGAATTTCATTCACAATGTATTCCTGCAGTGCATAAGGTCCTTTAATAGACAGAATATCACCCGGAGTGATGGCTCCATCACTTAATGGCATACCGGCATACACATAGTCGTTCTCCTGAATGAGGATCTGCTTGCTCAGCGGCACCAGGTACTTGCGAACTTCTCCATCCTTATTCTCGATAATGACCTCACGGTTACCACGCTTGATCTTACCGTAGCTTGCCACACCATCGATCTCTGCCACAACTGCAGGATTGCTTGGGTTTCGGGCCTCAAAGAGTTCCGTTACCCTGGGCAGACCACCCGTGATGTCTTTCACTTTACCAAGAGCTCTCGGAATCTTGGCAATGATCTGACCCGGACGAATGTCATCTGCTTTTTCAGGCATGATGTGGGCACCCACCGGAAGGTTGTGTGTTCCGATGATATTACCTTTCTTATCAAGCAGGTTGATGGTCGGGATCTTCTTCTTATCGCGTGTATCAATGATCACCTTTTCTCTGTGACCGGTTTGCTCATCGGTTTCTTCGCGGAAGGTGATACCATCAATGATATCTTCATAATCTACTTTACCACCTACTTCAGATACGATGACGGCATTGAACGGATCCCAGCTGCAGAGTACATCTCCTTTGCTGATAACGTCTCCTTCTTTCACCAGCAGGTTAGAACCGTAAGGCACGTTGTTGGTGATGAAGAGTTTACCTGTTTTCGGATCTACGATGCGCAGTTCGCCGGTACGTCCCAGTACCACACGAACTTTCTTGCCTTCCTCGTTTTCAGAATCTACGAAACGCAGACCATCAAACTCAACTTTACCGTCAAACTTGGCCAGCAACTTGGATTCTGTATCAATACTTCCGGCCACACCACCCACGTGGAAGGTACGCAGTGTCAGCTGTGTACCCGGCTCACCGATAGACTGAGCAGCTACAATTCCCACTGCATCACCCATCTGGGCCATCCGGTTGTTGGTCATGTTGGTACCGTAGCACTTCACACAAACTCCACGCTTGGATTCGCAGGCCAGTACCGAGCGGATCTCCACCATTTCAATAGCGGTCTCATCGATACGGGTTGCTTCTTTTGCAGTGATCAGATCACCTGCATTTATGATCAGTTCATCGGTTATAGGATCGTACACGTCATGCAGAGAGGTACGACCAATGATCCGTTCGCTCAGTGGTTCTACGATATCCTCATTGTCTTTCAGCGCATAAACTGCAATACCTCTCAGGGTACCGCAATCCTCTTCCGTAATGACCACGTCCTGGGCTACATCCACCAGACGACGGGTCAGATAACCTGCATCGGCTGTTTTCAGTGCCGTATCGGCCAGACCCTTACGGGCACCGTGTGTAGAGATAAAGTATTCAAGTACCGACAAACCACCTTTTAGGTTAGAGAGGATCGGGTTTTCGATGATCTCTCCACCGCCGGTATTGCCTGATTTCCTTGGCTTGGCCATCAGACCACGCATGGCAGCAAGCTGCCGGATCTGTTCTTTGGAACCCCTGGCGCCACTATCCAGCATCATGAACACAGAGTTGAAGCCCTGTTTGTCATTTGTGAGTTGATTGATCAGCTCGCCGGTCAGACGTGTGTTCAGCCTTGACCAGATATCAATGATCTGGTTATAGCGTTCCTTATCTGTGATGAAACCGTTCATGTAGTTGTAGATCACTTCATCTACTTCTCCCTGAGCACGTTCCACCAGTTTTTGCTTGTCTTCTACTTCTACCAGGTCACCGATATTGAATGACAGACCTCCGCGGAATGCCCAACGGAATCCGAGATCCTTGATATCATCCAGGAACTTGGCAGTGGTAGGCACATCGGTGGTTTTAATGATCTCACCGATCACTTTACCGATAGCCTTCTTGGTTAGCAGCAGGTTGATGAATCCTACCTGAGCAGGAACCACTTCGTTGAAGATGACCCGTCCTACAGTGGTCTCAATGATCTGCCAGTCCATCTGCTCATCTTTGAGCACTTGAACACGACAGCGGATATTCGCATGCAGATCGATCTTCTTTTCGTTGTATGCGATGATGACCTCTTCGGCAGAATAGAACACTTTGCCTTCACCGCGAATGGGTTCTTCCTTGGTGCTCTTCTTTCCTTTAGAGATATAATAAAGACCCAGAACCATATCCTGAGAAGGTACCGTCATCGGGTTACCGCTCTGCGGGTTCAGGATATTGTGGGCAGACAACATCAGCATCTGCGCTTCCAGGATAGCGGCATTGCTCAACGGCACGTGCACAGCCATCTGGTCACCGTCAAAGTCGGCGTTGAATGCAGAACACACCAGTGGGTGCAGCTGAATAGCCTTGCCTTCTATTAGTTTCGGCTGGAAAGCCTGAATAGACAAACGGTGCAGTGTTGGCGCCCTGTTCAGCAGAACGGGGTGACCTTTCAGGATATTTTCGAGAATATCCCATACAACGGCTTCTTTCTTGTCAACCAGTTTCTTGGCAGACTTGACCGTTTTTACGATACCCCTTTCGATCAGTTTACGAATGATGAACGGCTTAAAGAGTTCAGCTGCCATATCTTTCGGCAGTCCGCACTCATGCAGTTTCAATTCGGGACCTACCACGATCACAGAACGACCGGAATAGTCAACCCGCTTACCGAGCAGGTTCTGACGGAAGCGGCCCTGCTTACCTTTCAGTACATCGCTGAGTGATTTCAGTGCACGTCCACCTTCTGCTTTTACAGCGTTTGATTTCCGACTGTTGTCGAACAAGGAGTCAACAGCTTCCTGCAGCATACGCTTTTCGTTACGCAGGATCACTTCAGGAGCCTTGATCTCGATCAGTCGCTTCAGACGGTTGTTGCGGATGATGACACGGCGATACAGGTCGTTCAGATCAGAGCTGGCAAAACGACCGCCATCCAGTGGCACAAGCGGGCGCAGTTCCGGCGGAATGACGGGCAGATACTGTACGATCATCCATTCCGGTTTGTTTTCCAGGTGCTCATTCGCTTCGCGGAAACTTTCTACCACACTCAGGCGCTTCAAGGCTTCTGCCTTACGCTGCTGAGAGGTTTCGGTATTTGCCTGGTGGCGAAGAGCAGCTGCCATTTCGTCCAGGTTGATCCGGCTCAGCATGGTATGCACCGCAGGTGCTCCCATGTCAGCAATGAACTTGTTCGGATCGTGGTCATCCAGCATCTGGTTCTCCTGACCCAGAGCATCCAGGATGTCAAAATATTCTTCTTCCGTGATCAGATCATGGGTGTCATACTTCTTCAGTTCACCATTGATGGTGATACCTTCTGCAGCGGGTCCCGGCTGGATCACACAGAAACGCTCGTAATAAATTACGGAGTCCAGTTTCTTGGAAGACATACCAAGCAGATATCCGATCTTGTTGGGCAGTGATTTGAAGTACCAGATATGTACAACAGGTACAACAAGTTTGATATGGCCCATGCGTTCGCGGCGAACCTTTTTCTCGGTCACTTCCACACCGCAACGATCGCACACAATGCCTTTGTAACGGATACGTTTATACTTACCGCAATAACACTCGTAGTCCTTGATAGGGCCGAAAATGCGTTCGCAGAAAAGTCCGTCACGTTCCGGCTTATAGGTCCGGTAATTAATGGTTTCCGGCTTCAGTACTTCACCATAGGAACGTTCCAGAATGGTATCTGGAGACGAAAGACCAATGATGATCTTCGTGAAGTCAGATTTGATCTTGAGATCCTTTTTAAAAGGCATATGCTGCTCTCCTTTTTATTGCGTTAAAAAAACGGATCACTCAAATTTCAGATCCAGGGTCAGACCCCTGAGTTCGTGGATCAACACGTTGAACGATTCAGGAATGTTCGGCGTGGGCAGGTTTTCTCCTTTCACAATAGACTCGTAGGTCTTAGCTCGACCGATGATATCATCGCTCTTCACGGTAAGAAGTTCCTGCAGGATGTTGGAAGCACCGTAGGCTTCCAGCGCCCATACTTCCATTTCACCGAAACGCTGACCACCGAACTGCGCCTTACCTCCCAGCGGCTGCTGGGTGATGAGGGAGTATGGTCCGATGGAGCGGGCATGCATCTTATCATCCACCATGTGGTTGAGTTTCAGCATGTAGATCACCCCAACTGTTGCCTGCTGGTGGAAGCGTTCACCTGTTTCTCCGTCATAGAGATAGGTCTTACCGAGTTCCGGCAGACCAGCCTCTTTGATCTGGTCAGATATTTCGCCCAGGTTGGCACCGTCGAAGATCGGGGTGGCATATTTGACACCCAGTTTCTCTCCGGCCCATCCGAGAACAGTTTCATAGATCTGCCCGAGGTTCATACGGGAAGGCACACCCAATGGGTTCAGCACGATATCTACCGGTGTACCGTCTTCGAGGAAAGGCATGTCCTCTTCCCGGACGATACGGGCAACGATACCCTTGTTTCCGTGGCGACCGGCCAGCTTATCACCGACCTTCAGCTTGCGCTTCTTCGCCAGAAATACCTTGGCCAGTTTCAATACCCCGTTTGGCAGTTCATCGCCCACGCTGATATTGAATTTTTCCCGCTTGTAGCGACCCAGTTCTTCGTTCACCTTGATGCCGTAGTTATGCAGCACCATTCTCACATCATCATCCACAGGTGCTTCACCGGTCCAGCCATAAGGATTGATATCATTATAGTGGATTCCTTCCAGCATTTTCTGTGTGAACTTGGTCTTGGCTGGCACCACCTCTTCATTCAGTGTGGTGCGGATACCTGCAGACTTCTTGTCTTTCAGCAATACCAGCAGCTTGGCTACCAGGATCTCCTTCAGTTCAGCCAATACCCTTTCATGATCTTTGTCGAGTTTCTCGAGTGCGATCTTTTCGCGGGTCTTGGCATTCTTATCTTTCTTGGCACGGGCAAACAGTTTTTTGTCTATGACCGTACCTTCCAGTGAAGGAGGTGCTTTCAGAGATGCATCTTTCACATCGCCGGCTTTGTCGCCAAAGATGGCCCGGAGCAGTTTTTCTTCCGGTGTCGGGTCGGTCTCTCCTTTCGGGGTGATCTTACCGATCATGATGTCGCCTTCCTTGATATTGGCACCGATACGAATGATACCGTTGGCATCAAGGTCTTTGGTCATCTCTTCCGATACGTTCGGAATATCTGCTGTCAGTTCTTCTTCACCCAGCTTGGTGTCACGTACTTCCAGTTCATACTCTTCAATATGGATGGAAGTGAAGATGTCTTCCTTCACGATCCTTTCAGAGATCACGATGGCATCTTCAAAGTTGTACCCTTTCCATGGCATGAAAGCCACTTTGAGGTTGACACCCAGAGCCAGTTCACCTTTATCAGTGGCATAGCCTTCGCACAGTACCTGTCCGGCCACGACCTTATCGCCTTTGGAAACGATAGGCTTGATATTGATACAGGTGCTCTGGTTGGTCTTTTTGAACTTACGCAGTCTGTAAACTTTCTTGTCTTCCTCAAAGCTCAGCAGCCTGCTCTTCTCATCACGGTCATAGCGGATGTGGATCTCATTGGCATCCACATATTCTACTACACCATTGCCTTCTGCGTTGATGAGCATCTTAGAGTCGGCGGCAACTTTCTGTTCCAGACCGGTGCCTACCACAGGCGCCTGCGGGCGCAGCAGCGGAACGGCCTGACGCTGCATGTTCGAGCCCATGAGGGCACGGTTGGCATCGTCGTGTTCGAGGAACGGGATCATGGAAGCAGAAACCCCTACGATCTGGTTGGGGGCTACGTCCATATATTGGATGCGATCGGGTTCGTATTCAGGAAAATCACCCTGTTCACGGCACTTCACGCGGTCGTTGATGAAATTACCTTTGTCATCTACCTTGGCATTGGCCTGGGCAATGACCATATGGTCTTCTTCTTCTGCATTCAGGTACACCACTTCACCCTTGGCTTCCACTTTGCCTTTGACCACTTTGCGATAAGGCGTTTCGATGAAGCCCATCTTGTTGATCTTGGCATGGACGCACAGGGTAGAGATCAGACCGATGTTCGGACCTTCCGGGGTTTCGATGGTACACAGGCGGCCATAGTGGCTGTAGTGTACGTCACGCACCTCGAAACCGGCACGCTCACGGCTCAGACCACCAGGTCCGAGAGCTGAGATACGGCGTTTATGGGTGATCTCTGCCAGCGGGTTCACCTGATCCAGAAACTGGCTCAGCTGGCTGGTACCGAAGAAGGAATTGATAACAGAAGACAGCGTTCTGGCATTGATCAGTTCGATCGGAGTGAACACTTCATTGTCACGTACGTTCATCCGTTCGCGGATGGTACGAGCCATACGTGCCAGACCCACACCGAACTGTGCATAGAGCTGTTCGCCAACAGTACGCACCCGGCGGTTGCTCAGGTGGTCAATGTCGTCGATCTCTGCTTTGTTGTTAGAAAGCTCAACGAGATATTTGACAATAGCAATGATGTCGGCCTTGGTCAGGACCTTGGTATCCAGGGAGGTTTCCATCCCCAGTTTCTCGTTGATCTTATAGCGGCCTACTTCCCCAAGGTCGTAGCGCTTGTCTGAGAAGAACAGTTTGTCGATGATACCGCGGGCGGTTTCATCATCAGGTGGTTCAGCACCACGCAGCTGACGGTATATCTGCTGCACGGCCTCGAGCTCAGAGTTGGACACATCCTTCTGGAGGGTGTTGAGGATGATGGTGTAATCGCTGACCACTTCGTCGAGGGTCAGGATCACGTGGCTCACCCCTGTTTCCAGGATATGGTCTATATTCTCTTCAGTGAGGATGGTATCTCTTTCGAGGATCACTTCGTTCCGCTCGATGGACACTACCTCTCCGGTATCTTCGTCAACGAAATCCTCTCTCCAGGTCTTGAGGACCCGGGCAGCCAGTTTCCTTCCGATGTTCTTCTTCAGGGTCTTGGCATCTGCCTTGAGTTCTTCGGCCAGGCCGAACAATTCGAGGATATCCTTATCGGTGTCATAGCCTATGGCACGCAATAACGTTGTAACCGGGAATTTCTTCTTCCGGTCGATATAGGCATACATCACGTTATTGATGTCAGTGGCAAATTCCATCCAGGCACCCTTGAACGGGATGACCCTGGCTGAATAGATCTTGGATCCGTTTGGATGAATACTCTGTCCGAAGAATACACCGGGTGAGCGGTGCAACTGAGACACGACGATCCTTTCTGCTCCGTTTATGATAAATGTCCCTTTCGGGGTCATATACGGAATGTTGCCCAGGAAAACATCCTGAACAATGGTTTGGAAATCGATGTGTTCTTCGTCGTTACAGGACAGGCGCAACTTGGCTTTCAATGGAACGCTATAGGTCAGTCCACGCTCCATACACTCGTCCATCGAGTAACGGGGCGGATCGACGAAATAGTCCAGGAATTCCAGCAGGAAGATGTTGCGGGCATCGGTGATCGGGAAGTTTTCCATGAACACCTTGTACAGCCCTTCATTGCTGCGGTTCTCCTGGGTCGTTTCCAGCTGAAAGAAGTCCTTAAAGGACTGGACCTGAATATCTAGCAGATCCGGGTAATCAGTTGCTTTACGTATTTTACCAAAATTGATCCTTTCTGTTGGCTTGGATGATTTCGCTGGCATATCCGGTTGATGAAGTTTAGTAAGATATAAATAACAATAAGGCATACCGCCTCTGGCGGTATAACCTTTGAGTGACGGCCCGGGATCATGAAAGATCCCGGGGTAGATCACTTATTATTTAATCTCGACTTCAGCGCCGGCTTCAACGAGGGCAGCCTTCAGGCTTTCTGCCTCATCTTTGCTAACACCCTCTTTCACCGGCTTCGGAGCGCCGTCAACCAGTTCTTTGGCTTCTTTCAGGCCAAGACCGGTAACGTCTTTCACCACCTTCACCACAGACAGTTTGGCAGCACCTGCGCTGGTCAGGATAACATCGAAAGATGTCTTCTCGGCAGCAGCTTCGCCACCACCAGCAGCACCACCGCCACCGGCTACCATTACAGGAGCAGCTGCAGCAGGCTCGATGCCGTACTCGTCTTTGAGGATCTGGGCTAACTCGTTAACCTCTTTTACAGACAAACTAACCAGCTTTTCTGCAAACTCTTTTAATTCTGACATTGCTATTGGTTTATGGATTTGTGAATATGATTATGGATTAATATTTCAGGCTTCTTCTTTCTCACTCAGGGTCTTCAGGATACCTGCCAGTTTTCCACCGGATGACTGGAGGGCAGAAATGACATTCTTGGCAGGAGACTGCAGCAGACCGATGATATCGCCGATGAGTTCTTCTTTAGACTTCATCTTCGCGATCACTTCCAGCTGGTCATCACCGATAAATACTGCTTCACCAATGTAGGCGCCTTTCAGTTCAGGCTTACCCTTGTCAGCTTCTTTGCGGAATTTGCTGATGACCTTGGCAGGTTCTACAGCTACTTCACAAAACATGACAGAGGTAGGGCCTTCCAGCAGTCCCATCAGTCCTTCATACTTTTCGCCGTGGTTTTCCAGTGCTTTGCGCAGCAGGGTATTCTTGACCACTTCGAAGTGAATATTCTTCTCGAAGCACAGGCGACGCAGTTTGTTCACATCCGCCACGGTCAGGGTGGAGGCATCTGTGATATACAGGCTGTCATACTGAGCGACTGTTTCGGTCAGTTCAGCAATGGCCTGTGTCTTTTGTTCCTTATTCATTGTCTCGTGGTTTCGATGTTATATACCGGATACTGTTTTCGGGTCGATGGCAATACCGGGGCTCATGGTAGAGGCCATGGTGATGCTTTTGAAATAGGTTCCTTTTGCAGACGATGGCTTCATTCGGGCCAGGGTGCGGATCAGTTCTTCGCTGTTCTCAGCAATCTGGGCAGGGTCAAATGACACCCGTCCGATGGAGGAGTGGATGATTCCGAACTTGTCAACCTTGAAGGCCACTTTACCTTTCTTTACTTCGGTAACTGCGTTGCCTACCTCGTTGGTAACGGTTCCAACTTTCGGGTTTGGCATCAGGTTACGCGGACCAAGTACGCGACCCAGTTTGGCGATCTTGGGCATGACAGCAGGTGTAGCAATGACCACATCCACATCTGTCCAGCCGCCCATGATCTTCTCCACATAGTCATCCAGACCTACGAAGTCTGCACCGGCCGCTTTTGCTTCATCTTCCTTGTCTGGAGTACAGAGCACCAGTACACTTTTGTCTTTACCGGTTCCATGTGGCAGAGCGGTAGTACCACGGATGGCCTGATCGGCTTTACGCGGGTCGATACCGAGGCGGATATGCAGGTCAACGCTGGCGTTGAACTTGGCAGTATTGGTCTGCTTCACGAGCTGAGCTGCCTCTTCAATAGAGTACAGTTTATTCTGTTCAACCAGGCCTTCCGCCTTTTTTCTGTTCTTGGTCAATCTCACTGTATATGATTTTGAATCTGATCGAATTAGTTATCCCAGGGTGCTGCACCTTCTACAGAAAAGCCCATACTGCGGGCGGTTCCGGCCACCATTTTCATAGCGCTTTCGATGGTAAAGCAATTAAGGTCAGGCATTTTTTCTTCAGCGATCTTGCGCACCTGATCCCAGCTAACGGAACCAGCCTTGATACGGTTGGATTCTGCACTGCCCTTCTTCTTTTTGGCCGCTTCCATCAGCAACACAGCTGCAGGAGGGGTTTTAATGATGAAGTCAAATGACTTGTCTTTGTACACGGTGATCACCACCGGCAGCACCTTACCCTGTGCATCCTGAGTACGGGCATTGAACTGTTTGCAGAAGTCCATGATGTTCACGCCCTTGGCACCGAGTGCCGGGCCCACCGGAGGAGCCGGATTAGCCTGGCCGCCTTTGATCTGCAGTTTGATGTAGGTTTGAATTTCCTTTGCCATCTTAATTGACTTTTTCTACTTGCATGAAATTGAGCTCCACCGGAGTCTTTCTGCCAAATATTTTAACAATCACTTTGACCTTCTTCTTGTCTTCAAAGACTTCATCCACATTACCGGTGAAATCGTTGAACGGACCATCTATGATCTTCACCGTTTCTCCTATGATGAATGGCTCATTAAGGGTCTCCCCTTCGGCATTCATTTCATCCATTTTACCCAGGATCCTGTTCACCTCATTTCTTCTGAGTGGAATAGGATTGGCTTTCCCGAGGAAATCGATCACATTGGTGATACCGGTGATAGACTGGATCATTTCCGGGGTCAGTTTTCCTTCGGCAGCTTCGATCAGGATATATCCCGGCAGGGAATTTTTTTCCTGGATCACTTTCTTGCCGTTTTTAACTTTATAGACCTTTTCTGTAGGCACCAGTACCTGCGAGACGATCGTATCCCACTCCAGCCTTTTGATATGCTGGTCGAGGTATTCTTTCAGCTTGCGTTCCTTGCCGCTGATGACCCTCAGTACGTACCACTTATTACCGTCGCTCATCTCTTTCCTTTACTGGGTTCAGAACAAACCGTAGAACAGATCAAGGAGTCTGCTGGAGGCGAAATCCATCACAAATACCATCACAGACAGTATGGCAATGGCGATGAACACGACGGAGGTACTGCTTTGCAGTTCCGACCAGGTAGGCCAGCTAACCTTGTAACGCAGTTCCTGGTATGCTTCCAGTATGAATGCCTTGATTCTATTCATAGTTTTTTCTTTTCCGGCACGGGTGGAGAGGCTCGAACTCCCAGCCTGCGGTTTTGGAGACCGCCACTCTACCAATTGAGCTACACCCGTGTATAGGGGGGAACCGAAGTTCCCCCGGATACACAATGATGATTACTTGATGATCTCAGTTACCTGACCGGCACCAACGGTACGGCCACCTTCGCGGATAGCGAAACGCAGACCTTTTTCCATAGCGATCGGGTAGATGAGTTTAACAACGAAACCGATGTTATCGCCGGGCATAACCATTTCCACGCCATCAGGAAGTTGCACTTCACCAGTTACGTCAGTGGTACGGAAATAGAACTGCGGACGGTATTTGTTAAAGAACGGAGTGTGACGACCACCTTCATCCTTCTTCAGAACGTACACTTCACACTTGAACTCAGTGTGCGGGGTAACAGAAGCAGGTTTACAGATAACCATACCACGTTTGATCTGGTCTTTTTCAATACCGCGAAGCAGCAGACCAACGTTGTCGCCGGCTTCACCACGATCCAGGATCTTGCGGAACATTTCCACACCTGTTACGGTAGATTTCTGAGTTTCTGTCTGCAGACCGATGATATCAACAGCCTCACCGGAGTTGATCACACCTCTTTCGATACGACCAGTAGCCACAGTACCACGACCAGTGATAGAGAATACATCTTCTACCGGCATCAGGAACGGCTTTTCAGTTTCACGAGGAGGTACCGGAATATCGGCATCCACTGCAGCCATCAGATCCAGGATCTGCTGACGTCCTTCTGCATCACCTTCCAGTGCTTTCAGAGCAGAACCTTTGATAATAGAGATGGTATCGCCGGGGAAGTCATAGAAGCTCAGCAGGTCGCGAACTTCCATTTCCACCAGTTCGAGCAGTTCAGGATCGTCAACCAGATCCACTTTGTTCATAAACACCACTACTGCGGGAACACCTACCTGACGAGCCAGGAGGATGTGCTCACGGGTTTGCGGCATCGGACCATCTGTAGCAGCTACCACCAGAATGGCACCGTCCATCTGAGCAGCACCTGTAACCATGTTCTTCACATAGTCGGCGTGACCCGGACAGTCCACGTGTGCATAGTGACGGTTTTCAGTTTCGTACTCAACGTGTGCTGTGTTGATCGTAATACCCCTTTCTTTTTCTTCTGGAGCATTATCGATCGAGTCATAATCTTTCTTCTGTGCCAGACCCATGTCGGCCAGCACCATGGTAATAGCAGAGGTAAGGGTGGTCTTACCGTGATCCACGTGACCGATAGTTCCGATGTTCACGTGGGGTTTGCTACGTACAAATTGCTCTTTAGCCATTTTGTATAGTGTTTATTTAGGTTTAAAAAACTCAACTCTATTTACAGCCGCTCAACAGAACCCTGCCACTGCAGATGTTCTGTCTGACGACACAGAGCCAATGACCAGGATCGAACTGGTGACCTCATCCTTACCATGGATGTGCTCTACCAACTGAGCTACATTGGCAGTTCACCGTTGCTGACGCTCGGGTGAAAATATGTTCTCCGCCTTCCGGCGGCACTACAAACCGGATCCTGGAAGCTGATCCGTTTGTTTCGGCGAGCGGGAGACGAGACTCGAACCCGCGACCCTCAGCTTGGAAGGCTGATGCTCTACCAACTGAGCTACTCCCGCCTGTATGCGAGGACCAATCTGACAGTGAGGTCGAGTTCGTAACAACTCTTGCTCAATAGGTCACAGTCAGTCAGTCCGTGTGGGGAGAGGAGGATTCGAACCTCCGAAGGCGTACGCCAACAGATTTACAGTCTGCCCCATTTGGCCACTCTGGAATCTCCCCATTAGACGAGCCAATGGAGGGACTCGAACCCCCGACCAGCTGATTACAAATCAGCTGCTCTACCAACTGAGCTACATTGGCCTCTCGACTCGCATTATGTCAAAGACTAAAAAGCATTTTCCCGTCGTTTTCCGGAAAAATGCCCGCAAATATACGAAGTCTTTTATGAGACCAGCAAACTTTTCTTGCTATTTGGCGCTAATTTTTTCTTTTTGCTTTTTAATCTGGCGCCGGAGGTTCTCTGCAACTTCATCTGCAGCCTCTTCAAAACTCATTCTTGTTTCTTTGGCAAACAGATCATTTCCGGGGATATGCAGGCGCACTTCCACCACTTTGTCTTGTATAGGTGCTCCTTCATTTTCCAGTTTCAAATAGACATCTGCCTGGATGATCTGATCGTAGAAGGTTGTCAGCTTATCCAGTTTGGCATTGATATAGTCTTTAAGTTTCTGATCAGCAGAAAAATGGATTGATTGGATGTTTACTTGCATGGTTTGGTTTTTATCATTCAACAATCAGCTCCCTTTCGGGTGCGCTCTTTTATAGATCTCTTTTAATTGATCAATGGAATTATGGGTATAGACCTGGGTGCTAGCCAGGCTTGCATGACCCAGCAATTCTTTCACCGCATTGAGTTCTGCTCCATTGTTAGACAGGTGTGTGGCAAAGGTATGCCGCAGCACATGGGGGCTTTTTCTGGAAAGTGTGGTAGCACCTTCCATGCTTTTTCTCACCAGACGATATATCATGTTGGGATATGCCGGCTTCCCTGTCCTGGTAAGCAGCAATGCCCCTCCGGACCCAAAGAGGCTTATTCGCTGAGCCAGATAATCTTCCAGCAACCGGAGTGTTTCTTCGCCCAGAGGTACGATCCGTTCTTTGTTTCCCTTTCCTACCACACGTATATTTCTGGAAGATCTGTCAAAGGATCTTTCCTGCAAACTCAGCAACTCTGCTCTTCTGATCCCGGTCTTATAGAGGATATCGAGTATCAGCAGGTCTCTGCTTTTCTCAAAAATATCCAGAGGGTCTTGTTCAGGATATTGTCTTACCAGGTTATCAAACATCACTTCCATACCCGCAGTATCTATGAATAAAGGTAGGGGCTTACCCGATCTGGGTACGACGACTTTTGTCATCGGATTTTGTGATATGACCCCTTTCTTCCGCAGATACCGGAAATAGGTTCGAAGGGAGGATATCTTTCTGTGCACTGAGCGTGGCTGCATGCCATCTGCCATCATGTGCATGATCCAGGTTCGTACTTGTCGATACCCTAAGGAAATCAGGTCATCTCCGGCATCCAATCCCTGCCCATGCAGAAAGTCCTGTAGCTGTGCCAGATCATTCCGGTAAGCCTGAATAGTATGGTCACTGTAACGTTTCTCGAATTGCAGGTACGCAAAAAACCCGTTCAGGTGCATCATTCCATTAAATATACACTTGAACGGGCTAAAAGAGAAATAGTTTCTCAGTCTTCCTTAGACTGCATCTGCTGGCGGTATTCTGCCTTCAGGATCTCAGTCCTGCGCTCAATAGAGGGCTTTGTGAACGACTGGCGCCTGCGCAGTTCACGTAGAATACCGGCCTTCTCGAATTTCTTCTTGTAATTCTTGAGGGCCTTGTCAATAGATTCAGCTTCTCTTGCGTCAATGATCAACATACCTTGATATTCAATTTGGGAAGGCAAAGTTAGGGAAGGGAAATCAGATTTCCAATTAGCCAATTAGCCGGTTTGGCAGATACATAAGATTTAGAGCAAAGAGCAT
>ERZ795053.597-NODE-597-length-46120-cov-6.671030_pt1 | contig 46120 bp, 33 predicted proteins | sample MGYA00375137_ERZ795053 | MGnify/ENA primary metagenome ERZ795053 (study PRJEB30182, sample SAMN05720284) | activated sludge metagenome | isolation source: Anaerobic digester | place: Hong Kong | collected 2014-12-17 ... | reverse complement strand
GCAGCCCTCAAATTTTGTATTGAGCACATTGACAGAATCGCAATTTTCAACGGAACGCACAACGAATACAGCTCGTCTTATCTTTGTGAACTTATGGCCAGGCACAATCTTGCCAAAGATGATCCTCGTATCTGGTTTTCGCAGCTCTATGGCATGAGCGACCACATCAGCTTTAACCTTGCACATGCCGGATACAATGTTGCCAAATATGTCCCTTACGGACCTGTAAAACATGTGATTCCCTATCTCGTTCGTCGGGCTGAGGAAAATACTTCAGTGAAAGGACAAACCGGACGTGAACTGTCGCTTATTAAAAAGGAAATCGCACGTCGAAAGAGATAATGCAGATTATTGATACATTTTCCGGATTTTAGGAAAAATGTTAATCGAAGCAAATAATCCTTGTTTTGGATGTTGGTTTAAAACCTGTATCCAACAGTAAAATAACTACCTGAATTGAAAATATTTGCTCCGGTATTACGGTAAATATTGGTGATCCCTCTTCGCCAGGTCCAGGCAAGGTGTAATCCCATTACATTCATTCCAAACCCTAAGTTTAAACCCCATTCCTGTGTTTCGAAAACATCTGCATAATTCAATCCGTCAAAATCGTTTTCACCAAGAAAAGTATAACGATAGTAAACACCTGCAAAAGGATAAATCCGGTACTGACCTTTTGTAGCTTTTGCCAGATTATACTGAATGTTCAGCGGGATTGTAAGGGTATGTCTTCTGAAAGTTCCGTTTTCAGATTTACTGCCGTTATAGTCGTATAAAAGTTCTGGCTGAAGGTAAAATGAACCGGGCGTTTGCAATTGCATAAAGAGTCCTGCACTGCCTGCAAAAACGTTTTTTGCTCTGAAAAATTCGTCAGGATATGTATTGTGAGAGCTGCCAGCATGTGCAATTACTCCCCAATTAAATTTTACTGGTTGTTTTTTCTTCTCATTTTTAACCGGAAAAGCGGGTTGAATTTCAGGAAGCAGTGACATTTGTGTAATAAGTTCCCTGAGATAAAGAGAGATTTTTGCCATGCCTTCATAATCGAGCAAATCGTAGTCGTCTTCAGGCTTATGATAGGGTGATTTAAGTCCCGTAAAAGCATGAACAGCGGGAATGCCTGCATCGCCAAAAGGTTTTGTATCGGTTCCTGAAGTAATTCTGCCGGTGGTGTTCTGAAGAATGATCTTTTGCTTTTCAGCAATTGCACTGGCCAGTTCTTTTCCGCCTCTGATGGCTGCTATTCCATGAAGGCTCAACCCTTGATTGGCCGAGTACATACCCAACATATCAAGACTGAACATGGCTTTGAGGTTCTTCATTTCAAATTTGATATTCTCACTGACAAAGTGTTTGGAGCCAATCAATCCGCTTTCCTCAGCATCAAACGCAATAAACAGCAGGCTTCGGCCGGTCAAATAAGGATTTGCACAGAAATACCGGACAAGTTCAAGCAGGGTAGCAACCCCTGAAGCATTGTCATCCGCACCGTTGAAAACTACTTTTTCATTGTTTTCAAGATAATACCCGAGATGGTCGTAATGGGCACCAATCACAATGAATTCATTTTTCAGTTCCGGATCGTTTCCCGGCAGATAACCAATGACATTAGTCCCAATAAGGTTTATCAGGTAAAAGCGCATCTCAAAATTCTGAAAATAGTCATCATCATAAGTTAAAAGACCGGCTTTTTTAAAATGATTTTCAATATACGTTCTTGCTTTAATCCTCCCGTCTGTACCCAATCCTCTTCCTTCAAGAGAGTCTGAAGCAAGTATAGCCAAATGATTTTTTAATGATTGTACCAATGACGATGGTTCGTTGTTCTGTGCTGCAGTCAACAGCGGTATCAACAGTGACAGAATGAGCATCAAACGGTTGATTTTCTTCATACCTTGGCAGGAATTAAATGTTGATAAAATTTCCCCAAAACACAGGCAGGCTATTCTTTTTACCGGCAATATTTTTCTATGACTCTTGCTGCTTTTTGTGATCCAAGATTTCGAGCCTTTGCCCAGTTTTGGCAGGCGTGTACTTTATCGTTTGACCAATAATACGCCAGTCCAAGGTTGAAATACGCTTCGGTATAGCCCGGATCAATCTGTATAGCCTTGTTGAAATCAGCAATTGCATTACGAAAATCATTGATTTTACCATAGGCAGTTCCGCGGTTGAAATATCCCATCACATTGTTGGGGGAAAGTTCAAGCAGGCGTGTATTCGCCTCAATACAACCGTTAAAATCATTAAGTTGATAATGAGCTATGGCCAGGTTGAGATAAGCGGTAGAATCGGATGGATCAATGGCAACTGCTTTTTGAAAATCAGCAAGGGCTTTCTGGTATTCCTCAAGCTGGATAAAGCCTTTGCCACGATTTACGTATGCTGAACCAAGGTTTGGCGAAATTTTGATGACGGTGTCAAATTCCTTAATTCCTTCTGAATAATTTTTTATCTCGTAAAGAACTAATCCCCTTTTGTAATGAAATTCATCAGTCCCTCTCCGGCGATTATATTCTTCGACATCTACTTCGGTCAAAAAACCAGTTGATTCTTCTTCCTGATAATCCACAGAATCAGATTGGACTTCCGAAGAAATCTCTTTCGACAAAACCAGATCACTATCAGGGGTTTTTTGCCGGGTTTCAGTCTTCTTACCGGTGCAGGCCGCAAGTAATCCGGCCAGCAAGAACAAAAACAAACTTTTCTTCATGTCATATTTATTTTCTGCAAAAATAATATTTTAGACGTGAAAAGTCGCTGAGAGGCGGTGCAGTAAAACAAACTGAAATTTCTTTTGGGATACTTTTCGTATTTTCGCACGCTGAAATTTGAAAAACCTAACCAAAGATGGATTATAATTTTTCTGAAATTGAAAAAAAATGGCAACGTTACTGGGCTGAAAATCATACTTTTAAAACCCATAATCAATCAATAAAACCCAAATATTACGTGCTCGACATGTTTCCTTATCCCTCTGGTGCCGGATTGCATGTCGGACATCCACTTGGTTACATTGCATCCGACATTTATGCCCGATACAAATTGCTTCAGGGTTATAATGTATTACATCCCATGGGATACGATGCATTTGGATTGCCTGCCGAACAATATGCCATTCAAACCGGTACGCATCCCGAAATTACTACCAATAAAAATATTGAACGTTATCGCGAACAACTTGATAAAATTGGTTTTAGTTACGACTGGGACCGCGAAATACGCACAAGCGACCCCAAATACTATAAATGGACACAATGGACATTTATCCGGCTTTTTAACCACTGGTATGATAAAAAATCAGATAAAGCCCAGCCGATCAGCACACTGATCGCTCATTTTGAAAAATACGGAAATACTGGCATCGAAGCTCACTGCAATGACCACGATCCTTTTACTCCGGAGATTTGGAATTCGATGACCGGGAAAGAGCAGCAGGAGATGCTTATGAACTATCGCCTGGCTTTTCTTTCAGATACAATGGTAAACTGGTGTCCTGATCTGGGAACTGTGCTGGCCAATGATGAAGTTTGTGAAGGATTATCGGTACGCGGAGGGCACAAGGTAGAACGTAAACTCATGCGTCAATGGTCACTCAGAATCACTGCCTATGCCGAACGATTGCTCGAAGGTCTAGAACGACTGGATTGGTCCGAATCCATTAAAGACATTCAGCGTAACTGGATTGGTCGCTCAGAAGGAGCAACAGTGAAATTTAAAGTTGAGGATCACAAGGAAGAAATTGAGGTTTTTACTACCCGTCCAGACACTCTGTATGGTGCTACTTTCATGGTACTTGCACCAGAGCATGAGCTTGCTATTCACATCACCACTCCCCAAAACCGTGGCCCTGTCAGAGAATACATCGAAAAAACCAAGATTCGTTCAGAACGTGAGCGTATTACCGAAGTGAAAAAAGTAACCGGTGTGTTTACCGGTTCATTTGCCATCAATCCGCTCAACGGGGAAAGAATGAAAATTTATATTGCCGATTACGTACTGGCGGGTTATGGTACAGGAGCAATAATGGCTGTACCGGCTCACGACAGCCGTGATTTTGTATTCGCAAAGCATTTTCTGCTTCCCATAATTCAGGTAGTAAAAAAACCCGGAGAAATAATGACAAATCCTGCAGAGTGGGACGAATCATATGATGCCAAGGAAGGAAAAATAATTAATTCGGGAATAATTTCAGGACTTGAAGTAAAAGAGGCTATCCATCGCATCATCGAACATATCGAAGAGCTTGGAATTGGTAAAAGAAAAGTTAATTATCGTCTGCGGGATGCTATTTTCAGCAGACAACGATACTGGGGAGAACCTTTCCCTGTTTACTACAAAAACGACATGCCTTATACACTCGACGAAAATGAGCTGCCACTCCATCTTCCTCCTGTAGATAAATTTTTACCAACTGATACCGGTGAACCCCCTCTGGCCAGAGCAGATAACTGGAAAACTAAAGACGGTTACCCGCTCGAAACCAATACCATGCCCGGTTTTGCCGGATCAAGCGGGTATTATCTGCGTTATATGGACCCTCACAACAACTTGGAATACTTCTCCAAAGAAGCAAACCAATACTGGCAGGATGTTGACTTGTACATCGGTGGAGCAGAGCATGGAACAGGTCATTTGATTTACTCACGCTTCTGGAACAAGTTTCTTTTCGACATTGGCCTTACCTGCAAGGATGAACCTTTCAGGAAAATGATCAACCAGGGAATGATCCAGGGCAGATCAAATTTCGTCTATCGTGCCAATCTTGAGAAAATGGCTGAATTTTTACTTTGGGAAGAACTTAAAGATGGCAAAACAGGGACAACTTTTATCCGCAATTTCAGAGATGGCCATCGCAAATTCGATTTTTACAGCAAGGATGCAGAACTAATCATTGAAATCAAGCGGCAACAATCCCTCGAAAAACTTGCCGAACCTTATGAAGAATATTGTAAAAATAAAGGCCTTAAGTTATTGCTTATCCCTCTTAGCGATCTGCTTGAAATGGACCAGGTAATGGACAGAGTCCGCAGGGTTCTGAATGGTGAACAGCTTCCGGCTTTCGTCGAAAAAGAACCGCTGGAAAACATTCCTGTTTTTGTCTCAAAAAATGTTCCCGGACGCGAGCTTTATTCCGATCCTATTCATGTTGATGTAAACCTTGTACATAATGACGTACTCGACATTGAAGCCTTCAAAAAATGGCAAAATCACCTCGCCGATGCACATTTTATCCTCGAAAACGGAAAATACATATGCGGATGGGAAGTGGAAAAAATGTCCAAATCAAAATACAACGTACAAAATCCTGATGACCTGATCGAAAAATACGGCGCTGACACCCTTCGTCTTTATGAAATGTTCCTCGGTCCATTAGAACAATCAAAGCCCTGGGACACCAACGGAATTGAAGGTGTCTTTCGTTTCATGCGGAAATTATGGCGGCTTTTCCATGACGAAAACAACCGGTTCAGAGTTACAGATGAAACACCCACGTCTGCTGAACTTAAAATTATTCACCTGACCATAAAAAGAATCAAAGAAGACATAGAGCGTTTTTCATTTAACACCGGAGTAAGTAATTTTATGATCTGTGTAAACGAACTTCACGAGCTAAACTGCCATAAACGACAGGTGCTTGACCCGTTGGTCAGAATTATTTCACCCTATGCCCCGCATATCGCCGAAGAGCTCTGGCAGCTTCTTGGAAATGAAGGTAGTGTTGCACACACTGTATTCCCGGATTATAATGAAAAATACCTGATTGAAAACACCTTTGAGTATCCGGTTTCCTTCAACGGAAAAATGAGATATAAAATAGAATTCCCGCTCAATACCCCGCCTTCAGAAATCGAAAAAGCTGTTTTGCAGCACGATCAATCCAGAAAATGGATCGAAGGAAAGCGTGTGCAAAAAGTTGTTGTAGTACCCGGCAAAATTATCAATGTGGTAGTCGCTGGTTGAAATATTTGACTTGGTGGTCTATTCTGGACATTCACCTGATTTTTTTCAGTTTTGGTTTAATAATTGTTCTTAGCCAGCAATTAACTGTACTTTGATTTTGACCATAATGAGCAATTTTCTCAGGATTTACGTGTTAAATACACAACCCTGCATTTCGTTTTTTATGGATTTCCGGTTAAAATTGATTCTGTTAGTTATCTGCCTGCACTCAGCTATTTCATCCGTGTCGCAGAATAATCCTGTTTTTGAATACCGTAAACTGGAAAATAATTCCTGGGAAACTGGCGAAGTGCTGAAATACAGAGTTTATTACGAATCATTGCTCACCGGACAGGTAAATGCAGGGACTGCTGAGATCGAAGTAAAAAAAACAAACCGGAAATTTGATGGCAGGGAAGTCCATCATATTGTCGGGTCAGGTAAATCCAACAGAGCATTCGATATTTTTTTCAAAGTGCGTGACCGGTTCGAGTCTTATATGGATAAAGAATCACTGATGCCCCATCACTTTGTCAGGCGTACCCGTGAAGGGGGATATGTGCGGGATGATGATATAGATTTCGACCACAAAAATTGTATTGCCGTGAGTCGGCGTGAAACAAATCCCATCTTACCTTACGTTCAGGATATTCTTTCAGCTGCATATTACGCCCGAACACTAAATGCCGATACACTGGAAAAAGGAGATCATATTTCGGTCAATTTTTACCTTGATGACTCGCTTTATGTTTCTGTAATTCAATTTGAGGGAAAACAAATTGTGGAAACCGACCTTGGAAAATTTCGTTGCCTTGCTTTTAAACCTATGGTAGCTACCGGTGAAGTATTCAGCAATCCTTATCCAATGACTCTCTGGGTAACAGATGACGAAAATAAAATCCCAATTCTTGGCGAATCTGCAGTTATTATTGGCTCGGTAAAAATGGAACTGACTGAAGCTTCAGGATTGAAAAATCCCGTAAAAGCACGAATAGACAGGTAATTTCTATCAACCCAAACTTGCCTGTCAAAATCTGTTTGTTTTTTCTTAAATGTAATCCTGACCAGTACTCTGGTGCTTTAATCCCGATTAATGATACCACCTGAAGTAAAAAAGACCGTCCCGAACTCGGGACGATCTTTAGAACAGAGAAAAGGTTTTGGGGCAATCTAAGTTGTTACCTTCTGATTATTTTTTCGTTTTATTACATTTTTCAAAAACGAACAACATCCTGTCTGTGTTTGCAGCTCGTTCTACAGCATCAGTATCATACAGCTTTGACACATTCAGAACAGATACCTTTTCGTTTTCATGCCAGCAATTTGTTAATGGCTTCATTATTTTTCATTTGTATAACCAAAAGCTTAATTATCGTGCCAAAAACATCAAGCAACCTGCAATAGAATGGTTCTATATGTCTATATATTTGATTAATAAAAGATTAAAAAATTTAATGATGCCGCTGAGGATTTTAACAGCGGATTAATCGAGACCGGATTTTCACCCAAATGGGTGAAAATCCGGTTACCTCAGCTATAAAAAATTTGTGGATTATCCCTTTCAATCAAAATCTGGAATTCATACTGAAAATCAAGGATTTTTTACAGCAAACTCCTGTAAGCATTCAGGACATAGGCAGGATGAATATTTTGTTTTAAGTAACCGCAGGTTTTCAGCAGGAATGGTAAGCTTGCTGCACCAGCATTTTCCTGATGGATTACATGTGAACGACCGTCCGCATTTTGGACAAATCGCATTGTCTGAACTGGCGTCGGTTTTTTTCATGAGATTATGTTGACAGGACAATGCTCACACAACCCACTTTTCCACCAAGTGGCGGGTTCATTTTTGAAACTTTTATTCTGGCTGAAATCACGTTTGGAAACTTTTCGGTCAATGCATCAAGAATTCTTCTCCCGACATGCTCCAGCAATTTTGATTTTATGATCATCTGTTCTTTTACCAGGAAATAAACATCCTGATAATTGATGGTTTGCGTGATTTTGTCGGTGTATTCAGCTTCTGTAGTATCGGTGTCAATCCACAGATCAATGATAAAACGGGTTCCTATAATTTGTTCTTCGCTGAAGCAGCCGTGATAAGCAAAGAACTCCATGTTTTCCAGTGCAATCTGTGCCATTTTAGCCCAATTTTGAAATCCCTGTTTCTATTCGGTTTATCACTTCACTTTTCCCAATCATCCCGGCTATAAGTGCCAGGTCCGGCCCAAAAGCACCACCAACTAAAACCAGCCGGAGGGCATTCATAACCACGCCCATTCCAATACCTTTTTCTTCAACAAAATGATGGACACTTTCTTTAAAATTTTCAGCAGTAAATGATTCCAACTGCACAAGTCGTTCTTTCAGGCTGTTCATCAACTGGCCTGTATCTGCTTTCCAGCGTTTTTTCACTACCTGTTCATCGTATTCCTGCGGAGCAATAAAGAAAAATGAGGATTGTTCCCAAAAGTCAGTAATAAAGGTTGCACGTTCTTTAATGATACCCACAACTTTTTGTACAAAAGCAGGGTCAGGTGTAAGTCCTTTTTGCGCCAGGACAGGCATAAAATGAACAGCAAGTTCGGCATCACTTTTCTCTGTCAGGTATTTGTGATTAAACCATTTGGCTTTTTCCGGATCGAACTTTGAGCCTGACTTCCCTACTCTCTCAAGGGTGAATTCTTCAGCGAGTTGTTCTAATGAAAAAATCTCCTGTTCTGTACCCGGATTCCATCCAAGCAGGGCAAGCATGTTGATAAATGCTTCAGGAAAATAGCCTGATTCACGGTAGCCACTTGAAATTTCACCTGAAACAGGATCAGTCCACTGCAGCGGGAAAACAGGAAATCCCAGACGATCACCGTCGCGTTTGCTCAACTTGCCATTTCCATCAGGTTTAAGCAACAGGGGTAAATGAGCAAATTTCGGTGCTTCCCATCCAAAACACTTATAAAGAAACACATGCAACGGTGCTGATGGCAGCCATTCTTCACCTCTGATTACATGACTGATTTCCATCAGGTGGTCGTCGACAATATTAGCCAGATGATAAGTGGGCATTCCGTCGGATTTAAAAAGCACCTTATCGTCCAGGAGTTCTGATTTCACCTCTACACTTCCCCTGATAAGGTCATTTACAACTATGGTTTCGCCTTCCGGTATTTTTATTCTGATTACGTAAGGTTCGCCACCTTCAATTCTTCGCCGGGTTTCTTTTTCGCTCAATGTCAGCGAATTGTTCATTGTATTGCGTGTTTTTACATCATACTGCTGACTGTCAGATTTTTCGGCTTTCAGTCGTTCACGCATGGTTTCCAGTTCTTCCGGGGTGTCGAAAGCGTAATAAGCATTCCCTGAAGAAACAAGCAAATCAGCATATTGTGCATACAAAGCCTTGCGTTCTGACTGTCGGTATGGAGCAAACTTCCCTCCGGTATCAGGCCCTTCGTCGTATTCAATGCCACACCATTTCAACGATCGGATGATGTATTCCTCTGCTCCGGGAACATACCTGAGTTGATCGGTATCTTCGATCCTTAGCAAAAAAGTACCCTTGTTTCGTTTTGCAAAGAGATAATTGTAAAGTGCTGTACGCACCCCGCCAATATGGAGTGGCCCGGTAGGACTTGGTGCAAAACGCACCCTTACTGGTTTTTGCTCGGTCATAATTAGAAATTTTCTGCAAAGATAATGGTTGAAGCGGGATTATGATGAACTCTAAAAGGGTATTTCGGTAACAACATTAGCAACAGTTAAACTTTGCTTCCATGGTTATGGTTAATAACACCGAAAAGAATTTATAATAATGAAACTATTAAAAAAACCACTATTGTCCGATTAAAAATGAAATCAATTAAAAATGAGCAGGAGATTCCTCACCGCCGGCTGGCGGTTAGGAATCTCCAATTAGTTTTACGGACACTAGTGAAAAAAAACATATCCCGCTTTCATTTATGATTGAAATTCATTTACTTTGTAAAGTAATTCAATTCAAATTATCATGAAAAAACTTGCACTTGTTTTATTGCTATTATACTGTTCTGCCGTTTCAAAACCTAATCCTTTTGTGGCTGCCGATACGCTGCAAATTAACGGCCACCTGGCAATTTGGTTGGGTAGCGGTTGGGATTGGGAAGATGGTTTCAATTACGGATGGTTCCTTGGTCACCAAATCAAACCGGTTTTCGAAAATTATGTTATCCCATCTGCTTTTGGCGGGGTTGCGGGCTATAACCAGGCTCGACAAATCTTTGATGAGCATTTTGTGGTGGACGACAAATACATTGAAATTGCCCAAGGGATGATTGACGGAATGGAAATGGCCAATATTGATCTGTTCTCGACTGTTCTTAACGACACGCTGACCTACAAGGATATACTGATTGCCAATTCGATCCCCGATTTTACAGCCTTTTCAGAGAAATGGTATCACAATGGTCCGGGATGCTCCAATCTCACCAGCTGGGGTGATGCCACTGCAAATGCACCTGAGCTGCTTGGTGAAACAGTGATTGATCGAAATCTTGACTGGGTTAACAATCCCTTTCTTATCAATAATGCCCTGATTGTAATCTGGGTGACAGGTGACCCGCTAAAACAGTCTTTTATTACTTTCGGATATGCAGGGATGATCGGTGCGCTGTCCGGCATGAATGAATCGGGTGTGGCTACTTTCCAGAATATGGGAAATTATTTTTCCAGCCCTGCAGGAACGGGCTTTTACCCGGTTAATCTTGCTCAGCGTGATGGCCTGGAAGCCAGGGATTTTAACAACGATGGGATCTGTTCTCCACGAGATATTACTGATGCTGTTCGCTCTCATAATGTAGCAAGCACTTACATTGTCCATTCTGCAGGGCCTTCATTCCTCGAACCGGCAGCAGAAATTCTTGAAATACACAATGCTTATGGAAACGCCATCCGGACAAAAAATGAAAATCCTGCATTTTTCGGAGACAACCTGGTTGCTACAAATCATTTCAGATTATTGAAGCCACCGACCTCCTGTTCCCGATACAATCGTATTTCCGATTCGCTCCAAACATCCAACCAACTGGATGTCAACCGCAACTGGAATGTGCTTAGAACTGCCGGTGTTAATACCAACCTGCAAACAATTCAATTCATTCCAACGCAGAACATCATTCGTTTTTCGTTTGCTGAAACCGGCACTCCGGCTTATATGTTACAACCTTTTGAGGTTCCTATGGATTCTTTGTTTACTTTGTTCAATGTGGGAATTGTAGAAAATCAAAATGAAGACATCAGCACCATCAGTATTTTCCCAAATCCGGGGAGCAGGATTATCACCATTGAAACCTTATCGGATGAAAATCTCATATTGTCTGTTTCGCTAAGAGATGTAAATGGAAAACTAATTACAGAAATAAATGGCACTCCAAACGGATTTCAGCGATACGAATGGGATGCTTCCAATGTTCCTGAAGGGGTTTACTTTGCTTTAACTGAGAGTAAAAATACCGGTACCGGACACATCAAAACTGAAACAAAAAAAATTGTTGTGGCCAGATAATGATTTCACTTGCTGCTATTCCTTCATATTATGAAAGATGTTGCTTACATCTTCGTCTTCTTCAAATTTAGCGAGCATTTTCTCGAAATCTGCCATTTGATCCGGTGATATTGTCTTGGTTTGTGTTGGAATCCTCTCAAACTCGGCACTGATAATCTCAAATTTGTTTTCTTCAAAATAGGTCTGCAAAGCACCAAAAGATTCGAATTCAGCATAAACGAAAAGGGTATCCTCTTCAGCAAAGATTTCAGTTACTCCGAGGTCAATCAATTCCAGTTCGAGGTCTTCGAGATCAATATTATCCTTTGTTTTAAGTTTAAAAACACATTTATGTTCAAACATAAAACTCAGACTGCCTGAAGTTCCCAGCGAGCCTCCGTTTCGGGTAAAATAGCTGCGGACGTTGGCTACAGTTCTTGTTGGATTATCAGTAAATGTTTCAACCACCACAGCAACACCATGAGGACCATAACCTTCGTAAACCACTTCTCTATAGTCTTCGGTGTCTTTCGAAATGGCTTTTTTAATGGCTCGTTCCACATTATCCTTAGGCATATTGGCTGCTTTTGCGTTTTGCAGCAAAAGTCTCAGTCGCGGATTTCCGGAAGGATCAGCTCCACCAGATTTAACAGCAATCGAAATTTCTTTTCCTATCTTGGTAAAAGTTTTGGCCATATTGCCCCAGCGCTTCAGCTTACGGGCTTTCCGGAATTCAAATGCACGTCCCATAGTATGTTGAATTTTGGCCGCAAAAATAGTTGAATAAGCCGATCAGAAAATGATTTTTTCCCTTTGGGTACTGTTCTTATATTTTTTTCCAAACATTAAATTTGGAATCTTTCCTTAATCAGGGTTATCTTTTTCACCTTTGTAAACAGGAAGGTCTTGTGAGAAGATAATGGTTTTATTAAGTTCTAAGTTTTCTAAAAATGAAGTCATTTAAGAAATACAATGATGAGTATGAAAAATTTTGGCCTTTAATCAGATAAATATTCTTGTTTGTTTTTTTTAATCATCGTTTTTTGGGAATTGTCTTTATTATTATCCACTATTTTAAATGAACAAACGTGGTTGTTTTTGACATTTCTTTGGTTCTAATTTTGCAGATGAATAATCCTCCGGTCAGCTGGTTGCCGGTGATTGAAACTGTATGGGTTCCTCCCTCCTGATAGGTGTTAACCAAAGTTTTAATCTTTTTTCCATACATGTCAAAGATCGAAACATCCACCCGATCAGTTTGCGGAAGATAATAACTAATTGTTGCTTTGCGTGTAAACGGATTCGGAAAGCATGAAATAGCCAATGTACTAACCGTTTGAGGTTTTTGATGAATAGCTGTAATAATCGGTGTGATACGACCATAATAAACATCCTGCTCGCCGTTGAAAGTCCCGGCCCAAGCCAAATGAGCACTCTGGTTATCTGAAATCATATCAAAATAATCGCCCAGTTTTTCCTGATTTGGCCATCCAACATGCGGGTCAAAGGCTTCAGAAAGCTGCTCATTTTCCGACCAGGTTTCGCCATTGTCGAACGAAAACGAGTAATAGAGTGACGACAGATAAGTTCCTGTCAGCGCGTTCCTTGTATCAAGCCAAATCACATCAATACGTCCGCCAGGTGCAACTGACATGGTGCCAAACCACTGATAATTATTTTCTTCCGGATCATCATTGATTCTAACCGGTGAATCCCAGGTTACTCCTCCATCCGTACTTCGGGCAAACATCACGTCGGCAGGGTCATTATTCGACAGCCTCTCAACGGAAGCCAGAACATACACATATCCGTTTCCCGGCCCACCCGATTTGTCAACACAAATATTTGCCTGTCCCATAAGGCCTTCAGGGTTGATATTGGTCCAACCGTTCAATGAACCATCCACATAAACTTGTTTAACAAAATCCCAATAAACGGGAAAAGCCGGATTCTGCGCCATTGTTGATTTTGATACGGTAAGACTTCCAAACTGGCCGGCACCTGCAACATACAATTCGCCATCAGGTCCAACAGCCATTGTCCCCCAATACGGATCACCGGACACTTCTACACAATCTTCGTAAGAAACGCCTGCATCAATCGAACGGGTAAATGACAACGGATAACAAATACTGTATGAAGAATTCCAGAATGAATAAATATGTCCCTCTCCCATTCCTCCGGTACGGTCAATAACCATCCATTGTTTGTCGCCTCCCTGTGCAAAAGTTCCGTCATCCCATTCAAATCCTACTCCATCAGCTTTAAAAACATCACACCAGTAATTATTTTGATTGTCAACAGATAGACTGTTATAATAAATATTTCCCTCTGAATCTGCATCAAGGACGGGGTCTGAACGAAATACCCCGGGATTGATTGACCCCGGAAATGTCCACGTTTCACCTCCATCAACTGAATAAGCATATCCAGCCTGACGGAAGTTACTTACCACATTATCGAACTGTCTCCAACCAATGACCATTCGTAATGGGTCGTTTGGATCGACGGTTATTGAGGGTTCGTTGGCCGCATCATCAAAAATATTTTCACCAAATTCGTTTACATTTACCTGAGTGGAAAAAAAACCACTATTTCTGACCCTATAGGCCGGACCGGTTTTTTTGTTCTGATGTGCATTCGGTAACCAGGGATCATCAGGTATCTCCCTGTGCATGTAGGATTTATCTTCGGTTTGAGCAGGCAATATTGCCGGAAGTAAATTAATGAGCAGAATGACCGCTTTGAGTAAGATTTGTTTTGTTTTCATTTTATTTTAATCCTTTTTGAGGTGTCAAATTAGGCTCTTCACTTACAAAACTACCTGACAAGTTTTCAGTTTTGTAAGTTATGAACTTAAATGTTAAACAAGAAATATTGATAATCGCAAAGATATTGATAATTTTACCTTTGCAGGATTATTTGAAATAATTAAAGAATTAGCTTCGTTTTTAACAATTAATGAATTACCCTGTTGAAAACAGAAATTATTTTCGGAAATGATGACAGATAGTTACCAATTATTGATAAAAAAACTGGATAGTTTTATTAAAAAATACTATAAAAACCTGATTATCAAGGGTGTAATTTATAGTGTTGCTTCTCTGCTTTTTTTCTATCTTATCATTACTCTTTTAGAGTATTTTGCATGGATGAATGCACCAGCAAGAACATTCCTCTTTTACACCTATCTTTTTACCAGTCTTTTTATCATTATAAAACTTATCATAATACCAATATTCAAACTTTTCAGGATAGGAAAAATCATTTCACATAAACAAGCAGCACAAATTATCGGAAAGCACTTTTCCGATATTCAGGACAGATTGCTCAACACATTACAGTTAAAAGAACTAAGTGAACAATCAACAGAAAATATTGATCTTATTAACGCCAGCATCGATCAGCGTATTACAAATTTGAAACCCGTTCCGTTCAACAGTGCTATTGATTTTAAAAGCAACCGTAAATATCTCAAATATGCGATTCCTCCAGTTGCAGTTTTCATTGGTTTCTTACTTGCCGCTCCGGGAATTATCACCGAACCAACCAGCAGGATTATTAATCATAACGTTTATTATGAAAGAGAAGCTCCTTTCCGGTTTATTCTGAAAAATAATGAATTGATTGCCGTTCAGCAGGAAGATTTTACAGTAGAACTGGCCATTGAAGGAGCTGTCATTCCTTCAGAGGTTTTTATAAACATTGACAATCATTCGCTAAGAATGCGCAGGAAAAACAACATTTACTTTGATTATACCATACGGAATCTTCAAAAAAGTATCCAATTCTATTTTGAAGCTGATGGTGTCGCATCAGAAAAGTACACACTCACAGTGCTTCCAAAACCAATAGTGTTGAACTTTTCAACGGAAATTGACTATCCCGACTATACGCTCAAAAATAATGAAACTCTCGAAAATACAGGAGATCTGGTAATCCCGGAAGGCACCTCCATAAAATGGAAATTATACACAAGAGACACCGATGCTCTGCATTTGTCATTTAATGACAGCATCATTTCACTCATTCCGGAAAAAGCAAATTTATTTTCCTATACAAACCGTTTCCTCAAAAGTACTTCTTACTCTATTAACACATCAAATCAATTTCTCAATAATGCCGATTCTTTACTTTTCACTATTACGGTAATTCCTGATATTTACCCTACAATAACAGTTGAAGAGTATATCGATTCCGTGTTTGATGACCGCATTTTTTTCAGGGGACTGATCAAAGATGATTATGGTTTTCGCCATTTAACGTTTAATTATGAGCACAAAAATTCTTCAGATAATGCTAAACCTTTGCTTCACTCTGAATCTTTAAATATTCTAAGAAACACAAATCAGCAACAGTTTTTTCACTATTTCCAATTCGACAGCCTCGACCTAAAACCCGGTGATGAAATTTCTTATTTTTTCGAAGTCTGGGATAATGACGGAATTAATGGTAGCAAAGCTTCCCGCAGTCAGAAAATGATTTATAAAGTTCCTTCCTTAGAAGAATTGGCTGAACAAAGTGAAAATGCCAGTCAACAAATAAAAGACGACTTTGAAAGCGCTTTGAAAGATTTGAATTTATTACAATTCGAAATTGACGAATTCAACCGACAGATGCTTGAAAAAAATTCTTTGAACTGGCAAGACAGACAAAAGTTGGAAAACCTTCTCAACCTTCATAAATCAGTCGAAAAAAAGGTCGAGAATCTCCTAAATACGAACGAAGAAAAATTGAAAGATGAATCACGGTTTAAAGAAACAGATGAATCTCTGCTTCAAAAACAGGAAGAACTTCAAAAGTTAATGGAAGAGCTCCTGACTGATGAAATGAAAAAAATGATGGATGAAATTCAAAAACTTCTGGATGAACTTGATAAAGAAAAAGTTAGCGAAATGCTTGAAGAAATGAAATTATCAGGGAAAGATTTGGAAGATCAGCTCGACCGCAGCCTTGAATTGTTTAAGCAGCTGGAGTTTGAGCAAAAGCTTCAGGAAACGATTGACAATCTTAAAAATCTTGCTGAAAAACAGGATAAATTGTCTGAAGAAACAAATAATTCTGATAATTCTGAAAACAACGATGATTTGCTTGAAAAACAAGAATCTCTCAATAAGGATTTTGATAAAATCACAGATGACCTTGAAGAATTGAGACAAAAAAACCAAGAGCTTGAAAATCCCAATCAGATGAAAGATACCAGCCCAAAAGAGGAAAGTATCGAAGAGTCAATGCAGGAAAGCTCAGAACAACTCCAGCAAAATCAAAACAAAAAAGCATCCGGAAATCAAAAAGAAGCATCACAGAAAATGCAGGAACTCTCGGACGAGTTGCAACAAATGATGAACAGCATGATGCAGGAACAAATGGCTGAAGACCTCGACGCATTGCGTCAAATACTTGATAATCTGATTCACCTTTCATTTGATCAGGAAAATCTTATTCTCGAGTATGGCAATGTAAGCCTTAACGATCCAAAATACCCTGAAACCATTAAAAAGCAACATGATATCAAGGATAATATGACTATCGTTGCTGATTCATTACGAGCTCTTAGCAAACGTCAAATGGCCATCCAGTCTGTTGTTTCTAAAGAGTTAAATGCTATTGACCGGAATTTTGAACTATCTGTTGATGCCATGAATGAACGAATACCCCGTAAGGCTAAGGAAAGCCAGCAGCTTGCCATGACTTCAATCAATAATCTTGCTTTGCTTCTTTTCGAAGCTTTCGATCAAATGCAGCAGGACATGATGAACATGCAGTCATCCGGCCAATCGTCATGTCAAAATCCTGGAAAACCAGGGGGTTCACAGCAGATGAAATCAATGCAACAGTTACAGCAACAACTCAATAATCAGTTGCAGCAATTACGAGAAGGACAGCAGCAAGGTAAGCAAAGCGGAAAGCAGGGACAGCAAATGAGTGAACAATTAGCTCGTTTGGCAGCACAGCAGGCTGCATTACGAAAAATGATGGAAGACTTCAATGAACAGCTCAAAGAAGAAACCGGTGTTTCCGACGGTAATGTTTCCAAAATCATTGAAGATATGGAAAAAACAGAAAAAGATATTGTAAACCGCAAAATCACTCAGGAAACTCTTGAGCGGCAAAAAGAAATTCTTACACGTATGTTAAAATCCGAAAAAGCTGAAATGCAGCGTGAAGAAGAAGAAAAAAGAGAAGCCCGGGAAGCTGGAAATTATCAGCGGAGCAATCCGGAAGAAATACTTGAGTTTTTTAAACTCAAGAATCGCGAAATTGAGCTGCTTAAAACCCTTCCTCCTGATCTAACACCTTTCTATCGTAACAAAGTTTCAGAATATTTTTATAAATTCGATTAATCCGCTTTTTGTAAATGAAATACTCGGTCAATTTTTTCAATGAAGATGTAACTTATCGTATCCGTTATAAAAGATTACTGAAAGATTGGATAAGAAAAAGTATTCTGAAAGAGAATAAAAACCCTGGTGACATTAATATCATTCTCTGCACAGATGAATACCTGCTAAATCTCAATCAAAAATATCTCCAGCATAATGATTTTACTGACGTTATTACTTTCGATAATTCAGAAAATGAAACTATTTCGGGAGATATTTTTATTAGTATCGAACGGGTGAGCGAAAATGCACTTAAGTTTTCAAAAAACTCCAAAGAAGAACTCCACCGGGTGATAATTCATGGTGTATTGCATCTATGCGGATATAAAGATAAAATTAAAAAGGATTTTGAAGAAATGCGTGCAACCGAAAATTTTCATCTTGCACACAGACCTGAAGATCTAATGTATTGACAAAGTTGTTTCACGTGAAACATTCATTATGATATTCGAAAAATACGATGTAATTGTGGTAGGGGCCGGACATGCCGGAAGCGAAGCAGCAGCAGCAGCAGCTAACATGGGCTCAAAGGTTTTGCTCATTACAATGAACATGACTAATATCGCACAAATGTCTTGTAATCCGGCTATGGGAGGCATAGCAAAAGGACAGATAATTCGCGAAATTGATGCGCTTGGCGGCTATTCCGGGATTGTTACCGACCACACCGCAATTCAGTTTCGTATGCTCAATAAATCAAAAGGTCCGGCAATGTGGAGTCCCAGAGCTCAAAATGACCGTCTTCTCTTTTCAGCAAAATGGAGGGAAATGCTTGAAGCAACGCCAAATGTTGATTTTTGGCAGGACTCGGTAGTAGAAGTCCTGGTTGACGGGAAAAAAGTAATCGGTGTAAAAACAGCATTGGGTATAGATTTTTATTCCCGTGCTGTTATACTTACCAATGGTACCTTTCTTAACGGTATTATGTACATTGGCAAAAAGCATTTTGGCGGTGGAAGAATTGGAGAACTATCCTCCCTTGGATTAACAGAATCCCTTGTAAAAATTGGATTCGAAGCTTCAAGAATGAAAACCGGAACACCTGTCAGAGTTGATGGCAGAACCATTGACTTTAGTAAACTAGAAGAACAAAAAGGTGATGAAAATCCACAAAGATTTTCTTTTACTGATACTCCGCTTATTAAAGAGCAACGTAGCTGTTGGATCGCATATACCAACTTAAAAGTCCATGATGCCTTACGCGTAGGTTTTGCCGATTCGCCATTATTTACCGGTCAAATTCATGGAATTGGCCCCAGATATTGCCCTTCAATCGAAGACAAAATTGAACGGTTTTCCTCAAAAACAAGTCACCAGCTTTTTGTCGAACCTGAAGGATGGAACACAATTGAATATTACCTTAATGGATTTTCTTCCTCACTTCCGGATTATGTCCAGGTTGATGCTCTTCATAAAATTCCTGGTTTTGAAAACGCCAAAATTTTTCGTCTTGGCTATGCAATTGAATATGACTATTTCCCTCCCATTCAACTGAATTATACACTTGAAACTAAACTAATTAAAAACCTCTATTTTGCCGGCCAGATCAACGGAACCACCGGTTATGAAGAAGCTGCTGCACAAGGTATTGTAGCCGGTATTAATGCTCATCTTCAAATTAACGAAAAACCTGAATTTGTTCTTACCCGATCTGATTCCTATATCGGCGTTTTGATTGATGATCTTATTACCAAAGGAGTTGATGAACCATACAGAATGTTTACTTCACGGGCTGAATTTCGCGTTCTTCTTCGACAGGATAATGCAGATATTCGGCTTACTCCTATTTCTCATAAAATCGGTCTTGCTTCTGAGGATCGTTTCAATCTTGTTCAGCATAAACTCAAAATGATCAGTAAACTTAGATCATTTATGAAAAAAGAAAGCGTTTCTCCCGAAACTATTAATTCTTTTCTTTTACTTTCAGGTTCTAAACAACTTTCTCAAAAAACCAAAATTGAATCTTTACTCTTACGTCCTGAAATAAGTTTCAATGACCTGATAAGACAAATCCCACCATTGTCAAATTTTATTTCATCTCTTGATAAAAATCACTTATCTGAAATTATTGAAGAAACTGAGATTCTCGTTAAATACGAAAATTATATCCATAAAGAACAGGAAATCGCCGAAAAAATGTCAAAGCTTGACTACATCCGATTGCGTGAGGATTTCGACTATCACAGCCTCAAGTCTCTTTCCTGGGAGGCCCGTGAAAAGCTTACCAAAATTCGACCTAAAACCATTGGACAGGCTTCAAGAATTAGCGGTGTTTCTCCAGCAGATATTTCTGTACTTATCGTTTATCTTGGAAGATGAACCTATGTTTCACGTGAAACAATCTACAGATGGAACAATTAAAAAAATGCCCGCTCTGCTCTGGTGAACGTATTTCTCACCATTTAACCATTCCAGATTATTTTCTTTCGAAAGAAAATTTTTCTGTTTCAAAATGTCTTGATTGCGGATTTATTTTTACTAATCCCAGACCCACAAAGAATGATATTTCATTTTATTATAAATCAGATGATTACATCTCCCATTCTAATAAAAATACCGGATTAATTTCTTTTTTCTACAAAATTGTACGCAATTATTCTCTTCGACAAAAATTCAATCTGATCTCTAAATTTAAGTCTCCTGGTCACCTCCTCGATATTGGTTGTGGAACAGGCGAATTTTTACATTTTATGCATTTGCATAATTGGCATACAACAGGCATAGAACCAGCACAAGAACCAAGGTATTTTGCTGTTAATAATTATCTTCTTGATGTTTTTGACGAGGAAATTCTATCTTCTCTCGCTCCTGAAAGCTTTGATTTGATCACTCTCTGGCATGTCCTCGAACATGTTGAAGACCTTAACTTAAGAATTCAACAAATTAAAAAGTTACTAAAAAAGGATGGTCTTCTCATCATTGCATTACCAAATTGTTTATCCTGGGATGCAAAACATTATAAAAATTTTTGGGCTGCCTGGGATTTACCACGCCATCGTTATCATTTTACACCTTCCACTATTCATCTTCTTTTGCGAAAATACCAATTTAATATCTTTTATGTGCATCCTTTGAAATTTGATTCTTATTACATCAGTCTTCTTAGTGAAAAATATAAACATGGTAAACCAAATTTTATGAGAGCTTTTCTAAACGGATTCAGGTCAAATTTCTCTGCAAAACGCAATGGGAATAACTACTCCAGTCTGGTTTATTTTATAAAAAATGAAAATAGTTAATTTAAGCCCTTTCCGCATCATTTTACTGTTTTTGGTACTTTTGTACATTTGTTGAACGATCATTCAAGTAATGTAAAATAAATACGTTTTTTTATATTGTTGATTATCAATTTAATAGATTTTCATCGCTTATGCCATCATCAACAAGAAATACCAAAAAAATTCTCCTGTTTCTTTTTGCTTCAATTTTTTTTCTTTTTGCTTCAATTTTAGCTGGAAGGATTTTAAAACAAAATTTTGACTCTGATAAGGCAGCATCAAAGCTTCAAACTGAAATTTTCCTAAAAGATCAACAAATCAAAATCGATTTACTCAATTTTATCGACAATTTTTCTAAAACTAATTCTTCTTCTTTTTTTTCTCAAAATAGTTTCTTTTCTTCTTCTCAGGACAAAGGTTTCTTTTTCTTTGTTCTTGAAAATGATACCCTCTTATTTTGGTCAACTAATCAAATCCCATATTCTTTTCTTACCAAAAAATTTCTTGAACCCTTAATTTTCGCAGGAAACGGATATTTCCGTGCAATTGAAAAAACAGTGAATGATAAAAGGTTTATTGCTCTTTATTTGATTAAGCACTCGTATGCATACCAGAATGAGTACCTTGAAAACTCCTTTCATCCTTCTTTTAACATAAACTTACCTGCTAAAATTTCACTATCGCCTGAGAAAGATGGAATCTCCATTTTTTCGGAAAACGGATCATTTCTTTTCTCGGTATTGTTCACAAGAGATTTTCATTTAAAAGATAATGAAGCGATTCTTATCTTTTTTCTTTACCTCTTATCTTTATGCTTTTTTATAGGATTTATCCATCAATTATATTTACTTGTTTTCCGAAGAATTTCCGGAAAAACACTTATTATTTCTGCATTACTCGCCGATATTTTATTAATCAGGTTAATTCTTTTCTATTTCGATATTCCATCAATTCTTTATGATTCCAGTTTGTTTAATCCATCCTTTTACGCATATTCTGAGATTATTCCTTCACTTGGTGATTTATTTCTTCATGTTTTTTTTGTTTTTACCTGTGCTATTGTTATCTTTCATCATTTCAAACTGCGACTGAATCTTTTAAGAAAAAAGATTATTTTTCGGATTATTTTAAGTGTTTTTGCGCTGATGCTTATCCCCTTTCTTTTTTCTGGTGTTCTCTTTATTATCGAAAGTCTGGTTAATGATTCGGTTATCTCCTTAAATCTGAACAATATTTTTTCACTTTCATTAATAAGTTTTTTTTCGTTTACGATTATTATCATGGCCTTCCTGGCTTTTTTGCTTCTTACTTCACGAATCGCCTTTGTTGTTTATAGGCTGTCAGGGAGTTTTAACTACTTTTTTCTTTTGTCCTTTCTTTCAATAAGTATTTTTTTTGCATATCAATTCTTTTTTTCTTCTATAGATTGGATAATTATTTCATTCTCGTTTTTATACATATTATCTTTTGGTTTATTTTTTCGTTATCAGAAATTTAATTTCACACTTTTCTCTGTTACATTTTATATTTCACTTTTTGCATTTATCACTACGCATACGCTCCACATTAATAATCAAAAGAAAGAACTTGAGCATCGAAAATTATTGGCTATTTATCTTGCATCAGAGCAACGAGACCCAATAGCTGAATACTTATTCGATAAAAAATCAGCCATTATAAAATCAGATACTTCTATTATAACCTTAAGTAAACTTGCTAATCTCAACCCCTCTTATCTTGACTCACTTGATGCTTATCTTTCGAAAACTTATTTCTCTGATTATTTTTCAAAATTCGATCAGCAAATTACTGTTTGCAATAAAGAGGATTTACTTATTGTTAAACCTAATGATATAGAGACCGGTTGTTGGGAATTTTTTGAAACAATGGTCAAATCAACAGGTTACCCAACACAAAATGAAAATCTTCTTTTTCTTAAAACTGGTCCTGATGATAATCGTTATCTCGCCTTTTTTGACTACTCACCTGATTCTCTTTCAGAAACTCCTTTTCGAATATTTATTGAATTTTATCCAAAGTATGTTGCCCGTGATTTAGGATTTCCTGATCTATTGATCGACAGAAAAGTTACCCGTTCACCTGATCTGTCTGATTATTCTTATGCAAAATATTTAAATGGTAATTTACAGCACAGGGTTGGTAAATTTTTTTACAGTTTTAGTTTGGATCCTACCTGGAAAAATGAGGAACAAATTTCTCTTTTTGATCAAAATGGTTACAGCCATTTAATTTATAAAATCGATTCTTCACGCGATCTTGTTATCAGTATAGCTAACAAAACATTTCTTGATATCCTTGCACCATTTTCATACCTATTTCTGTTTTTTGCCTTTTTCTGCTTCATTACTTTTCTGCTTCTTGTTTTTTCTAATTACAAGAAACACCTGAACATTACTTTTAGAAATCGTCTTCAAATTTCAATGTCAGCCGTTATATTGTTTTCATTTCTGGTCATCGGTTTTTTTACTTTATTTTATATTAGATCACTTAATTCTCAAAAAAATAATGATATTCTTAGTGAAAAAACGCATTCCATCCTTGTTGAATTACAGCACAAATTTTCTGATATCAGCAGTTTGGATCAGGTTTCATTTAGTTATATCAGTGAACTTTTAATAAAATTTTCTAATGTTTTTTTTAGTGATATTAATCTCTTTGATGTCAATGGAGAGCTCATTGCATCGTCACGCAGGCAGATATTTGATGAAAACCTAATCAGCCGCTTGATGAATCCGATAGCATTTATAGAGTTAACGCAAAACGGAAGTTCTCTTTTTATTCAAACCGAAAAAATTGGTAAACAAACCTATCTTTCATCCTACATTCCTTTCGTAAACCCTAATGGAAAAGTAATAGCCTATCTCAATCTTCCATATTTTGCAAAGGAAAATGATCTTCGTCGTGAAATTTCAAACTTCCTTGTTGCCTATGTCAATATTTATGTTATTTTTATCGCAGTTACAATTCTTCTCGCTTTAATCATTTCCAATTATGTTTCTAGGCCCATCAAACTTATTATGTCGAAAATCAGGAAAGTTAATCTTGGTGCACCAAACGAAAAAATTGACTGGAATCATGATGACGAAATTGGTCAGCTTGTTAAGTCCTATAATAGTATGATCGATGAACTGGCCATCAGTGCAGAATTACTTGCCAAATCAGAAAGAGAAACTGCCTGGCGTGAAATGGCACGGCAGGTTGCTCACGAAATTAAAAATCCTCTCACTCCGATGAAGCTTAGCGTTCAACATCTTCAACACGCCTGGAATCAACATGCACCGGACTGGAACAATCGTCTTGAACGTTTTACGCGCACAATGATCGAGCAAATTGATACGCTCTCGGTAATTGCCAGTGAGTTTTCAGATTTTGCTAAAATGCCAGCTACAAACAAAATACCCGTAAATGTTTCTGAAGTAATTTATACTGCGATCGCTTTATTTCGGAATTATGACTCCATTACTTTTTCTTTTATTCAACCCGAAAACGAAAACTTTATCATTCTTGCTGATAAAGATCAGTTGCTCAGAGCCTTTAACAATCTCATTAAAAATTCTATTCAAGCCATAGGTAATAAAAATGATGGTTGTATTAAAATAGAAATCAATCGCGTTGATAAACAATGCATTATTAATATTTCCGACAATGGTTCCGGTATTAATCCAGAATTAACCGACAAAATCTTTTTACCATATTTTACCACCAAAACCAGTGGGATGGGACTTGGACTTGCCATCGTTAAAAATATAATTATAAGTTCTCAAGGTGAGATTCATTTTGATTCCCAAGCAGGCAAAGGTACACGTTTCACCATAATATTTCCTCTCCTTACTAATGAATAAAAAATGTTACAAAGGAATATTGCCATGCTTTTTGGCAGGATTCTGTTCACTTTTGTTGCGTGTCATCTCAAGTGCCTGAACAAGTTTCAACCTGGTTTGTCGCGGGTAAATAATCTCATCAATATAACCAAGTTCGGCAGCTTTAAACGGACTTGCAAAAGTATTTTTGTATTCATTGACGGCTTTTACTCTTTCTTCATCACTTAATTTATCTCTGTAAAGAATGTTCACGGCACCTTCTGGTCCCATAACAGCTATTTCAGCAGTTGGATAAGCAAAGTTTACATCTGCACCGATATGTTTGCTCGACATAACATCATATGCACCTCCGTAAGCTTTTCGGGTTATGACTGTAATCTTTGGTACCGTTGCTTCAGAAAATGCAAAAAGAAGTTTGGCACCATGCTTTATTATCCCACCAAATTCCTGGGCTGTTCCTGGTAAAAATCCAGGCACATCTTCGAATGTAATGAGCGGGATATTGAAAGCGTCACAAAAACGAACGAATCGTGCAGCTTTTATTGAAGAATTGATATCAAGAACTCCTGCGAGTACTGCGGGCTGATTAGCAACAATACCAACCGGATAACCATTTATTCGTGCAAAGCCTATGATGATGTTTTGCGCATAGTAGGGTTGAACTTCAAAAAAGTCGTGTTCATCCACAACCGAAACAATGATTTCCTTCATGTCATAAGGTTTATTCGGATCGGGCGGAACAATTGTATCCAGTTGTGGCTCCTCGCGGCTGATGCAGTCATTACAATGTTTTCGGGGAGGGTCTTCCATATTGTTTGAAGGAAGAAAACTAATTAATTCGCGGATCATCATCAGGGTTTGCTCATCATTTTCACCGGTAAAATGCGCCACACCGCTTGTAGAATTGTGTGTCATTGCGCCACCAAGCTCTTCTTTGGTAACTTCCTCATGCGTAACTGTTTTAATAACTTCAGGCCCTGTAACGAACATATAGCTCGAATTTTTCACCATAAAAATAAAATCCGTTATTGCCGGTGAATAAACAGCTCCACCTGCGCATGGTCCCATAATTGCTGAAATCTGCGGAATAACGCCTGAGGCTTTTGTATTAAGTAAGAATATGTCGGCATAACCGGCAAGGCTTTGGACACCCTCCTGTATCCGTGCTCCTCCCGAATCATTCAGCCCTATCACCGGAGCGCCCATCTTCATGGCCAGTTTCATCACTTTCACAATTTTTTCAGCGTTTGCACCTGATAATGTTCCTCCAAATACAGTAAAATCCTGTGCAAAAACATATACAAGCCGTCCGTCAATTTTGCCATAACCACTTACAACTCCGTCTCCAAGAATCTTGTTTTCAGCCATATTAAAATCAGTAGCCCGGTGTGTTACAAATTTGTCCATTTCCACAAAACTTCCGGCATCAAGCAAAATATTTATGCGTTCCCGAGCTATCATTCGACCTGATTTATGCTGTCGTTCGATTCTTTCTTTTCCTCCTCCAAGTTCGGCTAGCCTGTTTTTCTCTTCAAACTGTGCTATTTTTTCTTCTAAAGTGGCCATCGTTACTTTACAAATTTATTATTATCGTTATTGAATTTTTTACCGGAATTATTCCAACACAATTAAAGTCTGATTACTATCTATGGTATCGCCTTCTTTTACTAAAACTTTTTTCACTATCCTGTCTTTTTTCACTTTATACTCACTTTCCATTTTCATTGCTGATACGATAATCACTGTTTCACCTGCTTTTACTTTTTCTCCTTCATTAACAAGAATTTTCACAACCTTTCCGGGCATCGGGCTGAAGATTTTTCTTACATCTTCATTATTCTCCGGATGACGATTCCTGCGATATTTTATTTCCGAATCAATGATCTCAACATCCCAGGAATTATAGAGCGTATTAACAGTATAGTGATGATAGTCCTCCTTTTCGATCAATTCGACATTGTAAGAAATATTATTGTAAAGGATACTGTAAACACCCTGCTCAACCATCATCAGGTCTAAATCATAGATTTTACCATCAACATTAACCCTTATCAGATTTCCATTCTGGCTGAGCAATTCGATTTTTGCTTTTCTGTCGCCTATAATAATTTCAAGTGCCATAGCTTAATCATTTTATAACCTGTTAACGGATTTCCTCCGGCCAAAAGCTTTCCACTGATTGCTTGCAGAACAACCGTTGTTATTTATTTTCAATTCATTATTCTTTTTAGTGTAATGAATAAATGCAGCAATAAGTGCCATGTCCTGGCATCTTCTTCCGCAACCTTCTCTGGTCATCAACATCTCCATGTTCTTTTCGATAAAATGAGTGTTGTATTTTCCTTCTACAAAATCTTTGTTCTCCATTATTCTTGCCAAAAAAGGAATGGAGGTTTTTATACCTGTAATTTTATAAGCATAAAGTGCTCTCCTCATTCGAGCTATAGCCTCCTGGCGGGTTCCTGCCCAAACGATCAGTTTTGAAATCAGCGGATCGTAGTGAATAGGGATGGAGTATCCGACGTAAACGTATCCGTCGTGCCGTACTCCTAATCCGAGAGGTTCGGTAATATGGGTTATTTTTCCTGGTGAAGGCATGAAATTATTTTCAGGGTCTTCAGCATAAATTCTGCATTCTATGGCATGTCCATTCTGCTTTAATTCTTCCTGCTTCAGGGTCATTCTTTCGCCCATGGCAATTTTAATTTGTTCTTTTACAAGGTCAACACCCACCACTCTTTCGGTAATGGGATGTTCTACCTGAAGACGGGTATTCATTTCAAGGAAATAATAATTCATGTTCTCGTCAACAATAAATTCGATAGTTCCTGCCCCAAAGTAATTTACCGCTTTTGCTGCAGCCACGGCAAAACGACCCATTTCTTCACGAATTTCTGGTGTCATCAGCGGTGATGGTGTTTCTTCTATTACTTTTTGATGCCGGCGCTGCACTGAGCATTCACGTTCGAACAGATGAACAATATTTCCGTGTTGATCACCCAAAATTTGAAACTCAATATGATGAGGTGATTCGATATACTTTTCTATATAAATTGCATCATTCCCAAAAGCCGCCCGTGCTTCAGATCTTGCTGCCCTTATCGCACTTACAATATCTTCCTCTCTCTTCACCAGACGCATTCCTTTTCCACCCCCGCCTGCTGATGCTTTTATCATAACTGGTAATCCTATCTCCCTGATCGTTTCAATGGCCTCCTTTTCACCAGTGATTGGCTCAACAGTTCCCGGTATAACAGGAATACCGGCAGCCATCATGTTTTTGCGTGCAGTGATCTTATCACCCATTGTTGAAATCGATTCAGGCGATGGCCCAATGAATATTATTCCTTCTTCTGCACAACGTCGGGCAAACTCAGCATTTTCGGATAGAAAACCATATCCTGGATGTATGGCGTCTGCACCCGACTTCTTCGCTGCATCAATAATATTGTTAATACTCAGGTAACTTTCGATGGAAGGTGATGGGCCGATGTAATAGGCTTCATCAGCATACCTCACATGCATTGAAGCACGATCAGCCTCCGAATAAACAGCCACCGATTTAATTTCCATTTCACGACACGACCTCATAACCCTTATAGCAATCTCTCCCCGGTTGGCTACGAGCACTTTTTGTATCATACTCTACTATATTTTAGTGAGTTAATTGATTAACCGGCGCAAAACTAACACAAATTTACAATTATGTAATCGATTTTTTACTGTTAATTAATTATCAGATAATAAGCCCTGAATATCATTTTATTAGCAAATTTTTTAATTAGTTAAAAATAATTAATCAATACTTATAGTATTGTCTGTCATTATTTTAGAGAAATAACGCCATATGTTGCTATTGTCAATTTAATTATATTTTTCAACCTGTTTTTGCCTTTCTTCAGCAATTAGTTTTCCTCCTCTTACAGTGGCACCGATAACTATACCAGCACTCATAATTACAAGGTTTTTGATGATGTATTGACCTTCGAGCGTAAGTGCAAAAGGAAAAGTCGAAAATACCTCTTCGGGAAAAAGAAAAACCGGAGTGAATGTCCCAATCATCTGAAAATAAAGCAAAAGCAGTGTTTCTCGCAGAAAAAGATTGAACAGTAAACCGATACCAATCAGCGTTTCGAGTGTGGCTAATCCAATGATTATAACTTTTTTGGATGCAGTAAACTGAAAGTCGGTTTATCAATTGTATTGATGGCCAGCACCTCAGCCGGACTTGCTCCCTGAAAAAATTTCAGCATTCCAAACCATAAAAATATTATTTCTATACTCAGCCTGAGAAATAAAATGCCATTTTCAGCCATCCATCTGGTTACAACTTTATCCACCCTGTTAAAGGCAGAACCACGAAAGATTTTCTTCATCATGATATTTTCGTTTAAGGCAACCAATAAACAATTTTCCCTTGCAAAAGGTTTTAACCTTCCTGCGCGAAATACCTTTCCCTGTGATTTTTAATTTTCAATTCCTTTTTGCATACTTTTGCCTCACTTGAAAAATAATAAACCTGCTGAAACTTAAAATGACCAGAAATCTTTTTATCGCTCTTGAAGGAATTGACGGCAGTGGAAAAAGCACTCAGATTGGTTTGCTTAAAAGTAATCTCGAAAACGCCGGTCATAAGGTTTACACAACATTTGAGCCTACCGATGGACCAATAGGAAAACTGATCCGTGATATCTTCAATCATAGGATTGAGGCTGATCAGCGGACTATTGCCGGTCTTTTTGTGGCAGACCGCCTCGAACACATCCTAAACAAAAAAAACGGAATGCTTAAAAAACTTGAAGAAGGCTTCACAGTAATTACCGACCGTTATTACTTTTCTTCCTATGCTTATCATGGAGTACACATGCCGGTAGATTGGGTAATACAATCGAATGCCCTTGCTGCTGGTATCCTCCGCCCCGATCTTAACATCTTCATTGATATAGACCCCGAAACCGGCATGGATCGGATCAGAAAAGGACGTAACTCGCTGGAACTGTTCGAAACCCTCGAAAACCAAAAGAAAGTACGGGATAAATATTTCGAGGTACTGGAAATGCTAAAAAATGAAGAGAATGTCTTCATCACCAATGGCAACCGATTCCCGGAAGAAATAGCCGACGAGATTTGGCAAAAGGTGAAAACCATTGTCTGAATAGGAAAAATTTTGCATCGACCATGTAAATTTAAAACCTGAACTCTGATTTGCATGGTTGTTTAAGCGCGGGGGTATATGATGTAGTTATTTTGCAGGCTTTGCATTGTCCACAAACAGAATGTTTCTAATTTACAATCTGTTTCAGATTACTCTATCACATACTATTGAGAATAGTTTTTACTATCAACTGGTCTTTCTTTCAATTCTGACAAACACTGATCTAATTGTAACTTTTGTAAAGGTAATTCTTTGCTTAGCAGGATTGAATACTTCTGTCGAATACGGCCTTAGATTGTCCGTTTCACGTTCAAATTTTTTCTCTGCATTTAATTTTGCTGGCTGTAAATCTAATGGCATCCTTCTATTATCAAAACCACCTTTGATTTTTTTTGCAACAAATTCTTTGAAACTTTCTCCTATACCTCCTAAATAATTATTCAACATGTTTTCGCATTGGCTGCCATTGCAGATAAGTCAGACTGCGCCAAAGCCACTCGAATGGGCCAAAATGGAAATATTTTAACCAAAATTTACTGAATGCTATTTGCAGGATAAAAATTGCAAGAGTTATTAAAATTCCTGACCAGATGTTAACTTTGCCATAAAGGGCAAATCCAAAACTCATGAAGAGGATATTGGCAAGAATGCTGTGAGTAAGATAGTTTGTTAATGCCATGCGGCCAACCGGCGCAAGCCATTTAGCAAAGGTTTTCAAATAGCCAGCATTAAGCAGCAAAACAATACCGGCAACATAAGCCAGGCTTAAAGCCAGCCCTCCAAACCCTGATGCAATTGTCGTCATAAAAGTAAAAAAAGATGGTTGCGTACTTACTTGTCCAGGCATAAAAACCAATGTATTCAGTAAATTGAGCGGCAATCCGATTATCAATCCCCATAGCAGTGTTTTTCTAAAAAAGAGATAATGCTTCACGGTGTCCTGCAGGTACCCTTTTCGTGCTCCATATAAACCAAGTAAAAACATTGCAAGCACATTAGGGTAAAAAAATATAAATCCGTGCATTACCATACGGTATTCTTCAAGACGCATTTGCACTATTTCCCTGAAACTTCCTTCAGGATAAACCCTCAGTGCTTTATCGGCCAATGCCGTTATCTGTTTTGAACCTTCGGCAAAACCAGCTTCCATAGCAATTTTTGCCTCCGGATGAAACCCTGCAAGCCAGACAAAAAACGCAAGAATCCCGCTAACTACTATCGGAATTAGCATAAAAGCCAATGCCCAGCGAATCAGTTTGCGATTAGGGGTTTTTCGGAACAACAGCAACAAGAAACCAAAAATCGCATAAATAACAAGAATATCTCCCGGCCAAAGCAAGACTACATGTGCTATACCAAAAAGAAGTAAGAAAAATACCCGCCTCAGGTAAACTCCATTTATTGATCTTCCTTCGGGCAAACGCTTGTTCATAAATAGCCAGAATCCATAACCAAATAACAGCGAAAAAATTACATAAAATTTACTTTCAAAAAATAGCCTTATAAAACCTCCGGATAAGTCATTAGCCATACCGCTCCAAAGTTTCAATCCCGAGATCATTGAAACCAATGGAGCATTCATAATTTGCATATTGACCATTAAAATACCAAAAATGGCAAAGCCTCTCAAAACATCAAGCAGCTGTATTCGATTTGACGGAAGTGTTGGAGTAAAGTTATTTTTCATACGTAAAAATTTTATTTTTATCAAAAGTAACAATCTCCTGGCAAACAGTAATAAATGTTATGTTTTGTAATATCTGAGATATTCAACTATCAGATTTATGTGTTCTTTACTTTTTGTTTGGCCATTTTAAACCTGTTTGTACGTAATCCCGTCCTTTACTCTTTTGAACTTTTTTTTTATTTTTGCTGCGAAATTTTTAAACAATGTCATCTGGAGAAAAATTTACACTTATTGAAGTTACCGGAGTACCAACAATCAAAGAGTTTCTCAATTTTCCTGTCCGACTTTATGTTAACGATAAAAACTACATCAGGCCATTGGATCAGGATGTTGAAGCTATTTTTGACCGCAAAAAAAATAAGCTCTTCAGGAATGGCAACGCAAAAAGATGGTTGCTAAAGAATGCCCGTAATGAAACAATCGGCCGCATAGCAGCCTTTTACAACGAAGCTACTGCCCGTGCTAACGATCAGCCTACCGGTGGTCTAGGATTTTTCGATTGCATTAATGACACACAAGCCGCTTCAGTGCTTTTCGATGCCTGCCGCACCTGGCTGAAGGAAAATGGCATGGAAGCAATGGATGGACCCGTGAATTTTGGCGAACGGGACAGTTTCTGGGGATGCCTGACTGAAGGTTTCTACGAACCACTTTACAACATGCCTTACAACTTCCCCTATTACAAAAATCTTTTTGAGTCTTACGGTTTTCAGAACTACTTTAATCAATATACATATCATCGGAACTTTGAACCAGGAAAAATTGACCCTTTGATGGATGATAAAGCCGACAGAATTTTCAACAATCCCAATTATCATTTCGAAACTATAAACTTGAAGTATCCGGATAAATATGCTGAAGATTTCATGGTTATTTACAACAAAGCATGGGCCCGCTTCCCTGGAATTAAAAAGCTCTCAATAATGCATGCCAAAGGGTTGCTAAAACAAATGAAACCCATAATGGATCAGCGTTTGGTAATTTACGGCTATTACAAAAATGAACCCATTGCTTTTTTTATCATGATGCCGGACATCTCGCAGATTACACGCTATTTTAAAGGTAAATTACATATTATCAACAAAATCAGGTTATTATTTGACATCAGATTTCAGAAAAACATTACACGTGTGATAGGCCGCATTTTTGGTGTAATTCCCGAACATCAGGGTAAGGGCGTTGAAGGGGGATTGGTTAAAGCTTTTGAACGTATCATAGCCAGTCATAAAGGCAGATTTCAATATACCGATTTGGAGCTCAACTGGATAGGCGATTTTAATCCGGCAATGATGAAAGTATGTGAACAAATAGGCGCACAAATCAGAAAAACACATGTTACATTTCGCTATTTGTTCGATCGGAATAAACCATTTACCCGATACAAAAAAGTAAATGTATGATAAAATCTGTATCCATTTATGGAGTTCCTGCTTGCTGTTGATCTTGGAATACGCACCGGCCTGGCCATGTTTGGTTCTGATTCAAAGCTGTATTGGTTTCGTTCACAGAATTTCGGATCGGCCGCCCGTTTGCGAAGGGCCATACCTTGGCTGCTAAGCCAGGAAGAAGATTTAAGCTGTGTCATCATCGAAGGGGGCGGCCCGTTGCTTAAAATCTGGGATAATGAGCTCAATAAAAAACATGTTGAAGTATTGAAAATTATGGCTGAGCATTGGCGAACGGAATTATTCTATCAGCGGGAGCAACAAAATGGACGTGAAGCAAAAGCCAATGCTCTGATTTATGCTGCCAAAGTCATTGAAAAAATTTCGGTTCATCGCGCTACTTCGCTTGACAATAACTCCGCTGAAGCCATTCTAATAGGATTATACGGTATGCAAAAGCTTAACTGGGTTGCTTCGGCTGCCAGTTATTTGAGATAAAAATCCGTTGCCCTATTCAATTTTTCAGTTTTATACCCAACACTTTCGTGTTTGATTGGCTGTGGAATTTTTTTCTCTCTTTAGCTACTTTATAGTCATTCTTTTTGTCAAACCAAACAACTCTGTAAAGCACTTTGCAGTCAAATGTGCATCTTCCAATGCATTGTGCATTTCGCCTTCACGCTCAAAACCAAAATATGCGGCAACATTGGCAAGACTGAGAGAGCGTGGAACCTTTTTTCCGTTATTTTCAAGTATCATAAAAGCATATTGCGAAATACTGTGCAGCTCAAGCATCCTGTAGGAGTAAGGCCATTGCATTTTTTCCTTTTTGTAGGCATAGCTCAGAAAATTGATGTCATTAATAATGCTTTGGCCACAAATGACAATTCCTTTCAAAGAATCCTGATCTCTTAGAAACAGGCTTTTGCGCAACCATTTCTCAAAATCCTCCAACACTTCATAAATCATCGGTGCCTCGTCAAGATCATCAATAGAGATTCCATGGATTTTCTCGGAATATTCCGAAAAAGCATCTTCATTTTCAGGATATACATTACTCAAAAATTCCCCTTTGCATTTCCAGTCATCATCATAAATTTCTGCACCGATCTGGATAATTTCATTATAATCCGGCTCTGGGCCTGTCATTTCAAGATCAAGAACAAGATAAGGCATAGTTTTTTTTCGGGCAAAGGTACCAGGTTTTTTGTCTCATGTAAAAGCTTTTTTTTCTATCTATTTCATTCTTTTCTTTTTAAAAAATTCCTGCAGCAATATGCCACATTCATTTTGCATAAACCCTTTAACCAACTCTGTTTTGGGATGAAGAAGATTTTGCCCGATGAGCGTAAATCCTCTTTTAGGATCATAAGCTCCAAAAACGATCCTGCTGATTTGTGTCCAGAAAGCAGCTCCTGCGCACATAACGCAAGGTTCAAGGGTTACATAAAGTGTACAGCCGATGAGGTATTTGCTGCCAAGGTAGCCGGATGCTGCGGTAAAAGCCTGCATTTCGGCATGAGCAGTAACATCAGTCAACTGCTCGGTAAGATTATGCGCTCTGGCAATAATCCGATTGTTGCATACGATGACAGCACCAACCGGAACTTCACCTTTCAAAAACGCTTGCCCGGCTTCTTTAATCGCCTCTTTCATGAAATAATCATCACTGTAAAAATTAATCATTATTCTAAGTTGTTCATTTTTAAGGATTAAGAAATATTACTGAGCTTAGCTTCAATTTGACCAAAAGAGTAAAATTACATTTTTGATAAAACTGCTTTTCATGTGTTCTTTTATCGCCAGCCTTGTTAAACCAATTCAAGCTGATCGTGTGAAAATTTCATTTTTTAGAAATGCCATTCTTCAAAGAATTAAAAGAAATTCAAAGTATTTACACGAAGATTGAATGTAAAATCCACCCTTCTGAATTTCAACAACTCTTTTTGATAGCAAACAATCGTTTAAAAATTTTGTTAATCTAATTATAAAACAACATTTAAAAATAATCGGAATATGATTTCAAAAAGATTGGAAAAAGCAATCAATGAACAAATTATGATTGAAGAGCAATCATCACGTATCTATCTTTCAATGGCTTCCTGGTGTGAGGTTCAAGGTTTACCTGGTGCTGCAAAATTTCTTTATCAGCATAGTGATGAAGAGCGGATGCATCAGCTAAAGTTTGTTCATTTTCTTAACGACAGAGGTGGTCATGCTGTTCTGCAGGCAGTGGAACAACCTGCACCTGAATACAAATCGATTGAAGAACTTTTCGATGAGGTACTCAAACATGAACAATTTGTTACAAAAAAAATCAACGATCTGGTGGACATTTGTCTTGATGAAAAAGATCACTCTACGAACAATTTTCTTCAATGGTTCGTAACTGAGCAGATTGAGGAAGAAAGCCTTGTACAAGGTGTAGTGGATAAAATAAAACTTGTTGGCGAATCAAAAGCCGGTAACTTCCACATTGATATGTACCTCTCCGTACTGACAGACAAAAAAGCCTCTGCGGAGGAAAAGTAAACCAAATAAAAGAAACATCGCCATACTTTTGAAGCTGTTTCATAATTCCTTATTAAATACTTTCCCCTTATTCGCAGACTGGTCTTAAAGAAACTCCACAGGAAGGACTCATGAAACAGCTCCTATCTTTTTTATGTCTTTTCTAAAAAAATATTCTTTTTTTAGTATTTGAAAAAACTGTTTAGTTTCTATTCTCAGGATTTTATGTAGGTTTGCGCCCTGTTTTTAAATTTAAAATATTTATGAAAGAAATCAGGATGGTTGACCTGAAAGGTCAGTACGAAAAGATAAAACCTGAGATTGATGCTGCAATCCATGAAGTAATTGATTCAACATCATTTATTAATGGACCTGCAGTGCACGCTTTTCAAAATGAACTTGAAAAATATCTTGGCGTAAAGCATGTTATCCCATGTGCCAATGGAACGGATGCCCTACAGGTAGCCATGATGGGGCTGAATCTTCAACCCGGAGACGAAGTGATTACAACATCTTTTACTTTCATATCAACAGCCGAAGTCATCGCTTTGCTGAAACTTACACCCGTACTTGTTGATGTTCAGCCCGACACGTTCAATATCGATCCTTCGGCTATTCGCAAAGCAATCACTTCAAAAACCAAAGCAATCGTTCCGGTACATCTTTTCGGTCATTGTGCGGATATGGAAGAAATTCTGAAGATAGCCGCAGAATACAATCTCTATGTGATCGAAGATACCTGTCAGGCAATAGGCTCTGATTATATGTTCAGTGATGGAACAATTAAAAAAGCCGGTACTATGGGTGATGTTGCCGGAATGTCATTTTTTCCGTCCAAAAATCTTGGATGCTACGGTGATGGTGGTGCAATTTTTACCAATAACGACGATCTGGCAAAACGAATGCTAAGCATAGTTAATCATGGGATGACTGTTCGGTACTATCACGATCATATCGGAGTAAACTCCAGACTTGACAGCATACAGGCAGCTATCCTCAGGGTGAAACTTAAATATCTTGACGACTACATCAAAGCAAGACGTGCGGCCGCTGATTATTATGACAAAGCATTTGCAGGTATCCCCAAACTTAAAATTCCATTCAGGACCCCCTATTCCATGCATGTTTTTCATCAGTACACACTGTTAACCACCGGAATTAACAGAGATGAATTACAACAATTTCTTTCATCCAAAAACATCCCTGCCATGATTTATTATCCGGTTCCTATACACATCCAGAAAGCCTACCAGGATCCCCGTTACAAAGAGGGCGATTTTCCTGTAACCGAGCATCTATCTAAATCGGTGATTTCATTGCCCATGCATACCGAACTCGACGAAGAACAGTTAAAATACATCACCTCTGCGGTGATTGAATTTGTAAATAAGTAATGGAAAAAGAATATTTCGCCCACGAAACAGCCATAATTGACCACGGCTGTAACATAGGAAAAGGAACCAGAATATGGCATTTTTCTCATGTAATGAACAACTGTATCATAGGAGAAAACTGTAATATAGGCCAAAATGTAGTCATCTCTCCCGAAGTAGTTTTAGGAAAAAATGTTAAGGTGCAGAACAATGTTTCCATTTACACCGGAGTAATTTGTGAGGATGATGTTTTTCTCGGCCCATCAATGGTTTTTACAAATGTAACAAACCCTCGGAGTGCTGTCAATCGTCGCGGTAAATACGAAAAAACCATCGTTAAGCGAGGAGCCACTATCGGTGCCAATGCTACTATCGTTTGTGGACACAATATCGGTGAATTTGCTTTTATCGGAGCAGGAGCTGTAGTAACCAAAGAGGTTTTACCTTATGCCCTGGTTGTGGGAAATCCTGCCCGACAAGTAGGCTGGATGAGTGAATATGGCCACAGGCTTGTATTTAATCGAAATAATGTAGCCTTTTGTCCCGAAAGTAAAGAAAAATATGAATTGATAGACGGAAAAGTCATTAAAATTGAAAAATAAACTTCAGGATTAACAAAACGATTCGATTTCAAACCAATGAATATTTACGAAAAATTACTGAATAAAGAAACCAAGCTCTCACTTATTGGATTGGGTTACGTTGGGTTGCCAATAGCACTTGAGTTCGCCAGAAAAATATCTGTCATCGGTTTTGATATTAAACCAGACCGGATTGAACTGATGAAAAATAGAATTGACCCAAGTAATGAACTTTCAGCAGATGCTTTTTCGGGATGCGATATCTTTTATACTTCCAATCCCGAAGACCTTAAAGAAGCTTCATTCCATATCGTTGCCGTCCCTACACCCATTGACGACAGCAATATGCCCGATCTTGGTCCTTTAATAGCAGCCACGCGCACGGTGGGTAAAGTGCTTAAAAAAGGTGACTATGTCGTTTACGAATCTACTGTCTATCCGGGAGCAACAGAAGAAGACTGTATTCCACTTCTCGAAAATTTGTCCGGACTCAAATTGAACAAAGATTTTAAAGTTGGATTTTCTCCCGAAAGAATTAATCCCGGTGATAAAACCCATACTCTCGCAACCATAGTTAAGGTGGTTTCGGGAAGCGATAATGAGTCATTAGATATAATCGCCAAAACATATGAACTTGTAGTTAAAGCCGGTGTTCACCGCGCTTCATCTATTAAAGTTGCTGAAGCCGCAAAAATTATCGAAAACACCCAACGCGACGTTAATATCGCCCTGATGAACGAACTCTCGATTATTTTCAATCGCATGGGCATCAATACTTATGATGTGCTGGAAGCAGCAGGGACAAAATGGAATTTTCTTCATTTCTATCCGGGTCTTGTTGGTGGACATTGCATTGGGGTTGATCCTTATTATCTTGCATACAAGGCAAAAAAACTAAAATACCACCCGCAAGTCATTAATTCTGGCAGATTTGTAAACGACTCAATGGGATTTTATGTGGCCAAACAAACAGTGAAAAAAATGATCAAGGCCAATAAAAATATCTCAGGAGCAAATGTATTGGTTATGGGAATCACTTTCAAGGAGGATGTGAGCGATATCCGAAATTCCCGTGTACCAGACATTATTTCTGAACTTCAGTCTTACGGGGTAAATGTCGAAATTATTGATCCTATGGCTGACCCGGCCGAAGTTAAAAAAGAATATGGTTTTACTCTCTCCGGTGAAATCAGCAAAAAATACGACGCTGTAATTGTTGCTGTAAATCACCATCCTTACAGGTTACTCGACGAAAATTATTTTAAATCCATTACCAACGACAACGCCATACTTGTTGATGTCAAAGGATTGTATCGTGGAAAAATTAAAAATATTCAATATTGGAGTTTATAAATCTGAAAAAAAATTCAGCACAAAGCCGTGTAAATTATCTTTCCACGGCTTTTTTATTTATATTTTTTTACCTTTGACGATCATTTTCTCCTTTAAAATTAATGATCATGAAGAAAATTCTTGTTACAGGAGGCACCGGATATATTGGTTCGCATACTACTGTTGAATTACAGCAAAAAGGTTACGATGTCGTGATTGTAGATAACTTTTCCAACTCTCAGGCTGATGTTCTCGATAACATAGAAGCCATTTCTGGAAAAAAACCTGCATTCGAAAACTTCGACTTATCAGATCGTGAAAAAACTCTTGATTTTTTCAGCCGCTATCATGACATTGATGCAATTATTCACTTTGCCGCATTCAAAGCTGTCGGTGAATCGGTTGCAAAGCCACTTTTGTACTATCAAAACAACATTTTTTCCCTGGTAAACATTCTTCAGGGAATGCTCAATAACAATATCAATAATCTTGTGTTTTCTTCTTCCTGCACAGTTTACGGGCAACCCGATAAATTGCCGGTAGATGAACTTGCCCCTGTTCAACAGGCCATGTCACCATACGGAAATACCAAACAAATTTCAGAAGAAATTATTCAGGATACTGTCCGATCATCTTCACTAAAAGCAATTGCTCTAAGGTATTTTAATCCGATTGGGGCCCATGAATCATCTAAAATAGGTGAACTTCCTCTCGGAGTACCAAACAATCTGGTTCCTTTTATTACCCAGACAGCCATAGGAATTCGTGAGCAACTCAAAGTTTTTGGTTCCGATTATCCCACACCCGACGGTACACCCATCCGCGACTATATTCATGTGGTTGATCTTGCAAAAGCTCACGTTATAGCAGTGGACCGTATGCTTGAAAACAAAACAAAAAAAACTTTCGAAGTATTTAACCTTGGAACCGGTAAAGGATATTCAGTACTTGAAGTGATTAACAGCTTCGAAAAAGTATCCGGATTAAAATTAAACTACAAAATAGTGGACCGTCGTCCTGGTGATGTAACCGAAGTATGGGCTGATACGCGATTCGCAAATGAGGAACTGGGCTGGAAAGCTGAAAAAGGGATTGACGAAATGACTTTATCAGCCTGGAATTGGGAACTTGCATTGCATTCAAAAATGAAAAACAATTAACGATTATAAAACATTATGGAAAATTACATTAAAACAATCATGGTAACAGGTGGAGCTGGTTTCATCGGTTCACATCTCGTTAGACTTTTGGTCAGAAAGTATCCAAATTATCGCATCATCAATGTGGATAAACTTTCATATGCCGGTAATCTCGAAAATTTGCGCGATGTGGAAGATCTACCTAACTATAAATTTGTAAAAGCCGACATTGTTGAAGCTGAAGAAATGCAGAAACTTTTCGACGTTTTTAAATTTGACGGTGTAATCCATCTTGCAGCAGAATCTCATGTTGACCGCTCAATCTCCAACCCTACCGAGTTTATTATGACCAATATTGTAGGAACTGCTAATCTTCTTAATGCTGCAATATTCCACTGGCAAAATAATTATAAAGAAAAATTGTTTTATCACGTTTCGACTGATGAAGTTTACGGATCGCTTGGCGAAACAGGTTTTTTTACCGAAAAAACTCCTTATGACCCCCGCAGCCCATACTCCGCTTCCAAAGCAAGTTCCGACCACCTTGTCAGGGCTTATTATCACACTTACGGATTACCCGTTAAAATTTCCAATTGTTCGAACAATTACGGAGGTTATCAGTTTCCCGAAAAACTCATTCCTCTTTTCATCCATAACATCAAGAATAACAAGAAACTCCCTGTTTACGGCAAAGGTCTCAACATTCGCGACTGGCTTTATGTGGAAGATCATGCTGCTGCCATTGATCTGATTTACCACAAAGGAAAAATTGGTGAAACCTACAACATAGGTGGCAACAACGAATGGAAAAATATTGATCTGATACGAACACTTTGCAAAATCATGGACAATAAACTCGGCAAACCAGCCGGAGAATCAGAAAAACTTATCACATTTGTAAAAGACCGTGCAGGTCATGATCTGCGCTATGCCATTGATTCTTCAAAGCTTCAAAAAGAGCTTGGCTGGAAACCCTCCGTAAAATTTGATGAAGGTTTTGAAAAGACAGTTGACTGGTATCTCAATAATACCGACTGGCTCGAAAATGTAACTTCAGGAGATTATCTTAAATATTATGAAGAACAATACCTGAACAGGTAACACCTAACTTCATTTACTGAATCAACCTGTTTTAACAAAAGCAGATGTACGATTCGCAATTTCGATGATTTTTAAACACATCCATTATTTTCGACTACTATCTGCTTTTTAAGAAGAAATCCGAACAATTGATTTAATCAGATCAAGCCCACCGATTTGGAAATTTCAAGCATTCTTTCGATCGGGCGACGCGCTTTTTCGATTACATCATCCGATAGGTGAATTTGCGGATTTTCATTCTTCATACAAAGATATAGCTTCTGCAATGTGTTCATCTTCATGTATGGGCAATCATTACAGGCACAGCTTTCATCTTTGCTTACCACAATAAATTCTTTTTCCGGTGAATCTTTCTTCATCTGATGCAAGAGGCCGCTTTCAGTTGCAACAATGTATTTTTTAGCATTATCCTTTTTTGTAAACTTTAGCATTCCTGAAGTAGATCCGACAAAATCAGCAATTTCAAGCACCGGTGCCTGACACTCCGGATGTGCAATCACTTTTGCATCCGGATTCTCTTTCTTCATTCTCATTATTGTCTCTTTTGTCAAAATATCATGCACAACACAAGTACCATCCCAGAGTACCATGTTCCGTCCTGTTACTCTGTTAATATAACCGCCAAGATTTCTATCCGGTGCAAATATTATTTTCTGATCTTTTGGAAACGATTCCACTATTTTAACAGCATTTCCTGATGTACAAATTACATCCGACATTGTTTTGATTGCCGCAGAACAATTAATATACGAAATGACAATATGATCAGGATATTTTTTACGAAAAACACTAAAATCTTCCGGAGGACATGAATCTGCAAGTGTACAACCCGCATTAAGGTCTGGTAAAACGACAACTTTTTCAGGGTTCAGTATCTTTGCTGTTTCGGCCATAAAATGCACACCAGAGAAAACAATCATGTCTGCATCCGTACTTTCCGCTTTTTGTGATAGTTCCAGGCTGTCGCCCACAAAATCAGCAATATCCTGAATTTGTGGAATCTGATAGTAATGAGCAAGCAAAACGGCATTTTTTTCCTTTTTCATCTTTAGAATTTTTGCCGCAAGTTCGTCATCTTTTTTGTATCTTGTCTTATCGGTATCTGACGAATTCATAATATTAAATAGTTTTTAAATAAAGAAATTATTATTTTTAATAGTCTGTTGAAATGCCTGAAAACTTTAGGCAGAAAAGCTTTGAAATTTCATTTTTCAATAATTATTAACAAATCATTAACAGCAGAAAAATCGTAAATTATTGATTAACTTGATTGATTAAAAGTTATACTCATCTTAACAAACAATTGAGCAAAATTATTATTTAATAAAAACATTGTTGATTTTTATCTGTATCAGTTGATTTTGATAGTGAAAACTGGTAAAAATTTTCAATAACTGTCTGATGAAATGAAAACAAAGCAAAAATTGTTGTTAAATCATCCATTTATCAGATTTTAGAAACTAAAATCCACAGTCATCCACATCATTTTGTTAATAAATGTAAGTTGTTGTAACATTAGATTTTGAAAAGTTAGTTGTCGCGAATGATTAAAAAACATGATTTTTGGCACCAATAAATTACGATGACACGCAGAAGTTTTAATGAATTAGAAATAAAAGCATTAAACAGGTTTAAAACAAAAAAAACCATTCAATTAGAAAAACCAACATCAGAATTTATCTTTATTTTTGAGCAAAATTTTTTCAACAAAATAGTAAATGGCAGAAGAACAAAAGGTTATTCCAATTGGTAGCGATCATGCTGGATTTGCACTGAAAACATTTTTGATAAAAACACTGGAAAAGGAAGGTTTCAGTTTTAAAGATTTTGGTACATATTCCGAAAATAGTACTGATTACCCTGATTATGTGCATCCGGTTGCCCATAGCGTAAATTGCGGTGAATACCAAAAAGGGATTGTAATATGTGGGAGCGGACAGGGTGCAAATATGACTGCCAACAAATATCCTGAAGTACGATCGGCATTATGCTGGGATGTTGAACAGGCAAAGCTGTCGAGATTACACAACAATGCAAATGTAATTGCTCTTCCGGGAAGATTTATTGACTTCGGACAGGCAGTGGATGCAGTAAAAATGTTTTTTTCCACTGCATTTGAAGGAGGAAGACACGTGGCAAGAGTAAACAAGATATCCAGAGTAATTCAATAATATGCAGAAAGATGTCAGAAATACATAAAAATTTTCTGAAGGACTCGGAAAAAATAGTTTTTGATACTGAACACCGGAAAAAAATAAAATACAACATTGGCAGGTACGATGCTGCTGTGATTAATGGAAAACGACAGTATAAGAATTTAGAGGCAGCCAAAAAGCGTGCTGCTTCCATAAAACATAAAGTTTTAGAAAATCTCGATAAGTACCTGAATGAGTTTGAAGTGAATTTTGAACGCAATGGAGGGCATATTGTGTGGGCAATTAATGCAGAAGATGCTGTTACAGAAATTGTAAAAATTCTGCAAAAAAATGAAGCCCGTATGGTGGTTAAATCAAAGTCAATGATAACGGAAGAACTTGAATTGAATCAGGCATTGGAAAAAGCAGGAATAGAAGCAGTTGAAACTGATTTAGGCGAGTATATTGTGCAGATTGCAGGCGAAAAACCCTATCATATAGTCACACCTGCAATGCATAAATCCAAGGAGGACATAACGAAATTGTTTCATGAAAAATTTAATACACCGGAAGATTTTACGCCAGAAGAGTTAACTTCATTTGTAAGAAAGCAACTCAGGGAAAAGTTTATTAAAGCTGATGCAGGAATAACCGGTTCCAATTTTCTTATAGCTGATACAGGTTCTTTAGCAATCACAGAGAATGAAGGAAACGGGCTGCTTTCCTTTTCTTTGCCAAAGGTTCATATTGCGGTTACAGGGATTGAAAAGATTATTCCTTCAATGCGAGACCTTGATCTTTATTGGCCTTTACTGGCTACGCACGGCACTGGACAAATAATGACTGTTTACAATAGCATCATCTCCGGCCCGAGAAAAGAAGGCGAGGTTGACGGACCAGATGAACTGTATGTAGTTTTGATTGATAACGGCCGAACAGATTTGCTTCGTCATAAGGAACAACGAAGTGCACTTTCATGCATACGTTGTGGAGCATGCCTTAATGCTTGTCCCGTTTACAGGAACATCGGCGGATACACTTATAACGCCACATACACCGGTCCAATTGGTGCTGTAATAACTCCTCACCTCAAAGGCATGAAAGATTACAACCACCTGAGTTTTGCTTCATCATTATGTGGAAAATGCACTGAAGTCTGCCCGGTAAAAATCAATCTGCACGAATTGCTACTTCTCAACAGAAATGAGTCGGTGAAACTTGGATACGCCAATCGATCAGAACGTTTTGTACAGAAATTTGCAAAAAATTTGATGAAAAACCGCCGATTGATGGATTTATTCGGAGGAAAAATAAAAAATACAGTAATGCGACTTTTCTTCAAAAAGCTGTGGGGACCAAGGAGAACACTCCCGGTTTTTGCACCGAAATCGTTTAATCAATTGTGGGAAGAGCGCCAAAAACAGAATAATAAGTAAATGAATCCTTTTAGAAAAAAGATGATTATTCGCAGATTATCAGATGATAGTTCTTTTTGCCTCGCTGTACGAGTATGTATTTTCCCTGAAGGAGATGATCTTCCCCGACAGTAATATTTTCAGATACTTTTTCCTTGTTTATCGAAATGGCATTGTTTTTTAAAAACTCACGTGCTTCTCGTTTTGATGCAGCAACATTTGTATAGTCGGTGAGAAAATCAACCACAGGAATTCCATCAAGGATTGAAGTGAGTTTTACTATACTTTTAGGAACCCCTTCAAACAGGCTGAGAAGCACATTTTCTTTTAGTTTTTTCAAAGTATCTGTAGTGCCTTGTCCGAAGAGAATACCACTTGCATCAACAGCCGTTTCGAAGTCTTCTTTAGAGTGAATCATAGTGGTAACCTCGCGGGCAAGTACTTTTTGCAACTCACGGAGATGTGGTGCCTTTTTGTGATTTTCAATCAAAGTATCTATTTCTTCTTTTGAAAGGAGGGTAAATATTTTTATGTACTTTGCAGCATCATCATCGGAAGTATTAAGCCAAAACTGATAAAAAGCATAAGGTGATGTTTTTTCAGGATCAAGCCAGACGTTTCCTTCCTCTGTTTTACCGAATTTTCCGCCATCGGATTTTGTAATCAGGGGGCAGGTAAGAGCAAAAGTCTGTGCTTCATGTCCAAGTTTACGCCGGATCAATTCGGTGCCGGTAATTATATTGCCCCACTGATCGGATCCACCCATTTGAAGTCTGCAGTTATACTTCCGATAAAGTTCAAGGAAATCAGTTGCTTGTACAAGCTGGTAGGAAAACTCGGTGAATGACATACCTTCTTTAGCATCAGAACTTAGTCTGGTTTTAACAGAGTCTTTCGACATCATGTAGTTTACGGTAATATGTTTACCAATATCACGGATAAATTGCAGGAAACTGAATTCTTTCATCCAATCGTAGTTGTTTACCATCAATGCCCCATTGGGAGTAACCTCGCTGAAATCGAGGAAGTGTGCCAGTTGATTTCTTATGGCTTCCTGGTTGTGACGCAGAGTAGTTTCATCAAGAAGATTACGTTCTTTGGATTTTCCTGAAGGATCTCCGATCATTCCTGTAGCACCACCGATGAGTACGATGGGACGATGACCTGCAACCTGAAAATGTTTCAGCATCATCACCGATACAAGGTGGCCTATGTGAAGCGAATCAGCAGTCGGATCAATTCCAACATAGGCAGTGGTCATTTCTTTCGACAATTGTTCCTCAAGACCCGGAGTCATATCGTGGATCATTCCACGCCATTTTAATTCTTCTACAAAATTCATCGTAAATAAAATTTTTGCAAAGATAATTTTAGAATCCTGAAAACGGGAAAAGATATTTAAACC
>ERZ795053.596-NODE-596-length-46169-cov-20.022401_pt1 | contig 46169 bp, 37 predicted proteins | sample MGYA00375137_ERZ795053 | MGnify/ENA primary metagenome ERZ795053 (study PRJEB30182, sample SAMN05720284) | activated sludge metagenome | isolation source: Anaerobic digester | place: Hong Kong | collected 2014-12-17 ... | reverse complement strand
CTCAGGGCACCCACCGCCACGAGGGCGAAAGAAAAGAGTACAAATTTTTTCATGATACGTTCAATTGTTTTTTTTAGATCTAAAAAATCGGACTAAAATTAAAGGAATTCCGCAAATACGTAACAATTCTTACAGGAAAAATTAACCTGATTGCGGCATGTTGAACAATATGCTGCACACTATAACAATTCGGCAATTATAATGGAAGCCACCTTTCTGCCCTGTTGCACTCCTACTTCAATAGCCGGTCTGTAGTGAATGCCACCGTACAGTCTGCTGTAAGCAGCTTCATTGGCGGCATCGAGAAAAGACTTATAACTGCGGGGCGGCTGGCCGTATTTTTCCAGCACATCATCGGTATAGGCAAAACCATCGCCGAATAATTCGGTCAGGATCATGCTGGCGCTGGCAGAGATGACGCTGTGCCCGCTGGTGTATTCCGGAAACGGCGGGGTTTGCAGAAATGGCTCCCAGTTTGGGTCGATCACCCGGTTGATATAGGTGACCGGCCTGATGAGGTTGCTGCGGTATTTCTCTTCCCAACAGGAGATGAAGGCATCTGCCAGACCAATGGAGACCATCGTGTAGGCTTCTATGGCTTTGTCCAGGTCTGCGCCACTCTGGTTGATGGCGATCTCTGTGATACCCATCCAGTGACCTGCCGGCGATACTTTTTTCTTGGCATATACAAGATGGCCGGTATGTACGGTTACAAACGGATTATCATCCCAGAAGAAAACGGTGGCCTCCTGATCAGCTGTCAATGTAGTTTTGGTATCAAAGACCTCCATCGCATCCAGATAAAACCGGGAGGATGGATCTTCACTGTATGCCGGTGGGTCAATTGGTTGGCACTGGCTGGCGCTGTCCAGTACAAAAGGCCGCATCCGTCCCCAGTAAGGTTCTACGGCATCTGCATTATCAGGAGGGGTGGGCTCCCAGCTGTCGTCCAGTTTTTCCGGTGTATAGCGCTCCAGGCTGCGGGTTTCCCGGTAGTTGTCCTGGCCGGCCCATTCAATGACCTGGCTGGCTACAAAGCGGCCATAGTTGATGGATGTCTGTCTGGTCTTTTCGTCCAGCTTATCTTCAAAATATATGGCCGTGAAATCAGTAAAAGAAGAATCTACCATGGCCTCAGAGAACAACAGCGCCTTTGCTGTTTCAAACATGGCGCTGGACATGGCCAGTGATGCACAATAGGGTTGGTTGGGAGATGACAGCGGCAGTTCAGGAAACTCATTCAGTTTCACGGTAAATGGCGTTTCGCCCTGGATGAAGTGATATGCTGAATAACCCGCAATGGCCGTATAGGCATAAATGCGGCTGGCTACAGGAGGTGTGAACACATCGTGGACGATGACCTCCGTAATGCGGTTCATGGTTTCATTGACCAGACTAGCCTGATCGGGGCATACTTCATTGTTTTGTGCCTTTGCAGAAATACCTGCCAGAAGCAGGCTGCTGCAAAGCAGGACATACCAGATTCGATTCATGATTACTTGACATTTTTTCTGATGTGATAAGACCGCACCTGCTGGTGTATGCCCGAAACCAGCAGATATCGTTCCAGATTCAAAGTTAACCATTTCATATCGGTCATTTCTTCCGGCAGGTACAGCCCGCTTTCTGTGTTTTCTGCTGCGCTCCAGCCACCGGGTGTTTGCAACAGCAGCAGCCCCTGCCCGGCATCCATCCGGCCCACGTCGGGTCGCACATTGAAGCGGTTTCCTGCCAGGATCAAATCTGTTTTTCCATCTCCGTTCACATCAGCAAATGTGGCGCAACGAACCGGAAACATCTGTGCTTCATAAGGAAGGCTGTCTGTGTGAAACTGTCCGTCGCCGTCATTGATGAACAGGCAGGTGGACAGGTTAGTGGCCTCCAGTCGCCATACAGACGACCAGTCTTCGTTCGGGAAGATGTCCTGTACGGTGGCATTGGCATATTGCGCATAGCGGACGAAGCGCTTTTTCAATCCGTTCACCTGATCCAGCAGGTCATCTCTCGATACCAGCGGATAACAGGTATCACCTTTATATCCGGCGATGATGGGGTCTATAGTTCCGTTGTTATCGAAATCCTTCGCATAGAGATACAGTGGCTTTGTGGAACTGGCTTTGAATGGCGAGTTGAGTCCATTGTTTCCTGCCAGGAAATCAAGATCGCCATCGCCATCCACATCGCCCGGTATCAGGCAGCTGAACCATCCGGATGCTCCGCTCATGCCTTCAAAGTCCACCTGCTCTTCCATGCCTTCTTCGCCCTGCAGGAAAATGCGCACGGGCATCCAGTATCCGGTAAACAACAGGTCAGGAAGTTTGTCACCATTCAGATCTGCCCAGCGGGCATCGGTCACCATGCCTGCCTGACGCAGCAGCGGACTGTACTGATCGGTCACGTCTGTAAACCTGCCGCCCTCATTTCGCAGAATATAACTGCTTCCGCTTTGCGGATACCTTCCCGGCAGGCATGCGGCACCTATGAAGACATCCTGATCGCCGTCCAGGTCGATATCAGTCGGACGCACACAGGAAGCACTTATATGAATTTCAGGAAATGCATTCTTTGCAGGAATAAAGTTTCCTTGTCCGTCGTTGAGCAGAAGTTGCGGGACATATCCGGTGCTTAATTCTGCTTCGTTGCCGCCAAAGGTGACGAACAGGTCATTGTCGCCATCGCCATCTGCATCAAAGAGTGCGGCATCACTCATGTCCTGCGGATTTGCAGTGTTGAAAGGCTGGTCAGATGACAACACCAGCTGTCCGTTCTGTTGTATATACAGCTGGCTTTGCTGTCCCTTCGCCGCACAGAAGAAGACGTCTTCCTTTCCGTCGCCATTCACATCGGCAATAGCCATTCGCGGACCGGTATCACTCAAACCAAAGGTGAGTAGTGGCTCTCTTTTCAGGTCGATGAACTCGTTGTTGATATACGTGGCGGGTAGCACCGGAGTAGCCGATTCTTCCATCAGGGGTTGGCCGAAAGTTCTGGCAATAGAGGGGACGTTATCGTCGGCATCCTTCCACTTACAGGTCAGTGTGCTGTTGGCTTTGACCTGCTTCAAAACCTGCCTTTTTCCATCAGGCCAGTCTATCTGCACATCCACCAGGTAGCTGCTTCCTAATCCTGCGTAAAGTTTACTTTCCACCGCCGACTGATACCCTCTGGTGGGAAAGTTCTCTCTGACAATATAGAGGTCTTTTCCGGTGATGGTCACCTTGGTGCCCACACCAAAACGGTTGCCGGCCGGTCCGTCAAAAGTGAAGGTGAGATATCCTCCGCCTCCGTTGTTTCGGTACACAAATGCTGTGTCGTTCAGGTTGTTCACCACGAGGTCGAGGTCGCCGTCGTTATCCAGATCTGCATAGACCGCACCATTGGAAAATCCGGGCTGGTTCATATCCCATGATCTTGTCTTGTTGCTGAACGTAAGGTCATGGTTGTTGTGATACACCGCATTCGGCAGTTTCACCGAGGGCATCTGGTGCACCAGGTGCAGCATGTCCACTTCTTCGCCACGGGAAGACGCTTTATCCAGCTCTTCATTATAGGTGTACTTCAGAAAGTCCATGTTCGTGAAGTCGCGGAGATATCCGTTCGTCACAAAGAGATCCTGCCAGCCATCGTTGTCCAGATCTGCCAGCAGTGGCGCCCAGCTCCAGTCGGTTGCTGCCACCCCGGCCATCATACCGATATCACTGAAAGTACCGTTGGCCCGGTTCAGCTGGAGGGTATTTCGCATGAGCTGGTGGTGGAAACCATAGTCAACGGCCAGCTGATAAGCATCAAATTTGAGAGGGCCTTTGAGCATCTTCTGGCGCTTGTTGGAAGCCGGCAACATATCAGCCACGATCAGATCTGACAAGCCATCGTTGTTGATATCGCCCCAATCGGTTCCCATACTGAACAGAGAAGTATGTGCCATGGCATACTGCATGACCTGGGTAAAGGTGCCGTCACCATTATTATAATAGAGGTAGTCCTGCTCCTGGTAGTCGCTGGTGCAATAGATATCAGGCCAGCCATCGTTGTTGAAATCACTGATGGCCACCCCTAATCCAAAATTGATCGGGTTGCCGTAAATACCTGCGGCATCGCTGACATCGGTAAAATGCCCCTTATCGTTCCGGTACAATTTGTTTCCTGCCATGGGGTCACGCTTACTGCGCAATTCAGCCACATTGAAATTACTGTACTGGGTAACCGAGTGGTTGAGCAGGAACATATCGAGGTCGCCATCCCGGTCGTAGTCAAAGAAGGCCGCCATGGTAGATTGTGCGGGATCATCCAGGCCATATCTGGCGGCCTCTTCTTTAAAGGTGTTGTTTCTTTGGTTGATAAACAGCAGGTTCTTTCTGTTCTCTGCATCATATTTTCCGGAACGGCACACATAGATATCGAGCCAGCCATCGTCGTTCACGTCGGCCATCACAGCTCCGGTGCTCCATCCGGCAGAGGTCAGTCCTGCTTTGGCAGTAACATCCTGAAAATACCAGTTTCCCTGATTGATATACAAGCGGTTGCTGACATCGTTGCCGGTGAAGAACAGATCGCAGAGACCATCGTTGTTGACATCGCCTGCACAGACACCTCCACCGTTATAGAAGTACTGGTATTGCAACACATTGCGCTCTTCATCTTCTTGCAGGTCATTGCTGAAAGAGATCCCTGTCAGACCGGCGTCTGTCAGGTTGAATTGCGGTGGTTGATACTGGGCCCGGGAAAGAATGGCAGGAATCAAGACCAACAGGAAAAAGAATAGCTTATAGAATGGTCTTATGCGCAACATACTTGCAAAGATATTTTGAATCAACCAGCTAAATGATTAAGGAATAATTAATCAAAATTGGAACATTTTGACATACCGGTAGCTGTGTGAAAAAATTTTTAATTTTCGGTGCTTTTTCTGAAGCTGTCGGAAAGGCATATTTCAATCATTAAAACCACTTTATCGTATGAACATTATTTACTCACGCATCAAAAAGCACACCATGCTTGCTTTGATGATGTTGCCCGCCTGGGTGATGGCACAAACCGCCACCCTGGAAGGGACCGTCACAGACAGCAATGGCGAGCCGCTGATCGGTGCAACCGTTCTCCTGGAAGGCACCACCATTGGAGGTATCACAGACTTTGATGGCAAGTATGAGGTCACCAATATTCCGGTGGGCACATACAATGTGGCCTATAGTTTTGTGGGATACAAGAAAGTAACGGAGAGTGTGACCCTGACCGTCGGACAGCGTGTCAGTCGCAACATCGTTTTGGAAGATGATGCCAACATCCTGGAAGAAGCTGTGGTGATCGGATATGGTACCACACAGACGAAAGACCTGACCGGTTCAGTGGTTGCCATCGACACCAAGGATTTTCAAAAGGGCAACTTCGCCACACCCGAACAACTGGTGACAGGCAAGATCGCGGGGGTACAGATCACTTCCAACAGTGGTATGCCCGGTGCAGGTAGTCGTATCCGTGTTCGCGGAGGTACTTCTCTGAATGCCAGCAATGATCCGCTCATTGTGATCGATGGCGTGCCGGTTGATAACGGTGGCATCAGTGGCGCAGGTAACCCCTTGTCATTGCTGAATCCGGATGATATAGAAACTTTCACCGTACTGAAAGATGCTTCAGCTGCCGCCATCTACGGTAGTCGTGCCGCAAACGGTGTCATCATCATCACTACTAAAAAAGGTGCGGCCTCCAACAAACTCAATGTCAACTTCAGCACCAACAACTCCATCAGCCAGGTTACCGGCTTTGTGGATGTGCTGAGTGCTGATCAGTTCAGAGATACTGTTACCGCACACGGCAATGCCACCCAGATCGGTTTGCTGGGTGAGTCTTCCACAGACTGGCAGAAAGAGATCTACCAGACCGGCATCAGCACAGATAATAACCTGTCGTTGTCTGGTGGAGTCAAGAATCTGCCCTATCGCCTGGGGCTGGAATACAACCATACGGAAGGTATTCTGAAGACCTCGCAGCTGGATCGTGTGGGTACTACGCTGAACCTCAGTCCGGAGTTGCTGAACAAGCACCTGAAGGTAGATGCCAATGCGAAATACTATAATGTACAGAACGTATTTGCCAACCAGGGTGCCATCGGTTCTGCCGTCACCTTCGATCCCAGCCAGACCGTAATGTCTGGCGACACTGTTTACGGTGGCTACTTTGAGTGGATCAGCGGCAATGGCAATCCGAATGCACTGGCACCCCGTAATCCCGTGGGTTTGCTTGACCAGCGAAACGACGAGAGCAGTGTGAACCGCTTTATCGGTAACATCCTGCTGGATTACGGCACCCACTTCCTGCCTGATCTTCACCTGTTCGTAAATGCCGGTATTGATATGGCAGATGCATCCGGTTCCGTTTTTGTTCCTGCCACCGCAGCATCAGATTTCCTGCGTGGTGGTGTGAACAATGTGTATGAACAATCCAAGCGCAACCGCGTACTGGAAACATATTTCAACTATAAGCACGATCTGAAATCCATCAAGAGCAGTTTTGATGTGACCGGTGGTTATTCCTTCCAGTACTGGAGTACAGAGAGTCCTGCACAACCGGATCTGAACGTAGCCGGAGATACCATTACGCCTCCCGGCATTCCTTTCTTCACTGACAATGCGCTGATGTCGTTCTACGGAAGGCTGAACTACAACCTGGCAGAAAAATACCTGATCACCGCTACCCTGCGGGAAGATGGTTCCAGCCGCTTCAGTCCGGATACCCGCTGGGGCCTGTTCCCTTCTGTGGCATTTGCCTGGAGAATGAGCGAAGAAGGTTTCTTCAAAGACATTCAGGCACTCAGCTTCCTGAAGCTGCGTCTTGGCTGGGGTATTACAGGCCAGCAGGATATCTACAGTGACTATCCGTATATAGCCAACTACTCAGAAGGAACCAGCACTGCTCAGTACCTTTTCGGAGATACCTACTACTATGTGCTCAGGCCTGATGGCTACGATCCGAACATCAAATGGGAAGAGACCATGAGCTATAATGTGGGTCTTGATTTTGGTTTCCATAACAACCGTTGGAACGGTAGCCTGGACTTCTATAAGAAGATCACAACAGATCTGCTGAGTGTCATCCCAATACCTGCCGGTACCAACTTCACCAACCAGCTGCTCACCAACGTAGGTAGCATGGAGAACACCGGTGCAGAACTGACACTGAACTACGTAGCTATTGACAATGAGAGCACTACCCTGGAGTTTGGAGGTAACGTAACGGTCAACAAGAACGAGATCACCAAACTGAATGTGCTGGCCAATGACGACGACCCGGGTATCCTGGTAGGCGGTATTGCCGGTGGTGTAGGTAACACTATTCAGATCCAGAGTGTGGGCTTCCCCACTTTCACCTACTTCACCTATGAGCAGGTGTATGCGGAAGATGGTTCACCTATTGAAGGAGAATACGTTGACCAGAACGGCGATGGTGTCATCAACCCTGATGACCTGATTCGTTTTGACGGCAACCCTGCTCCCGATATGTTCCTGGGTTTCTTTGCCAACTATACGCATAACAAATGGACCGCAGGTATGTCAGTACGTGGTGAGTTCGGCGGCTATGTCTATAACAACGTCAATTCTTCGCTGGGCAACTACTTCAACGTAGGATCCACTAAAGGATACCTGGCCAACATGACCACAGACTACCTGAACACCGTATTCCAGACACCACAATATCTGTCTGACTATTATGTAGAGAAAGCTTCCTACATCCGTCTGGATAATATCTATGTAGGTTACAATTTCGGCCGGGTGATAGCTGACAAGGTAGGTCTTGCCCTGACCGCCATCGTGCAGAATGCACTGGTGGTGAGCAGCTACTCCGGACTGGATCCGGAAGTGGCCGGCGGTATAGACAACAACTTCTATCCGCGTCCACGCACCTACGGTCTGAACCTCAATCTTCAATTCTAAAATCGAGATACGATGAGAAAAAGTACCATCTGGGGATTCACCATTCTGGCCTCCGTATCCCTGTTCTTCAGCTCCTGTTTCAAGGATCTGGACCTGAGTCCGAAATACGGACTGAACACGGAGTCTGTCTATGAAGACCCCGCCAATTATATCCACGTACTGGCCAAGCTCTATGCAGGCCTGTCCATCACCGGTAACCAGGGGCCTGCGGGCAGCCCAGATATCAGTGGTATTGATGAAGGATTCTCCGCATATGTACGGGTATTATGGAACCTGCAGGAACTGCCCACAGATGAAGCCATCTGTGGCTGGAACGACCCGGGTATTCCCGAACTCAACTCCGGTACCTGGAACTCCACCAGCTCCTTTGTACAGGCCATGTACTACAGGATATTCTACCAGATACCATTGTGTAATGAATTCATCCGCTTCTGTTCAGATGACTGGATGAATGAAAAAGGTTTCAGCGACGCTGACAAGGCCACCATACGCACCTACAAGGCAGAAGCACGTTTCCTGCGTGCACTCAGCTACTACCATGCGATGGACCTGTTCGGCAATGTGCCCTTCGTGACCGAAGATGACCTGCCGGGTGCCGGTTTTCCGGAACAGATCCAGCGGGCTGACCTCTTTGATTACATCGAAGACGAACTGCTGGCCATTGAAGGAGAGCTGATAGATGCCCGTGCAAATGAATATGCCCGTGCTGACAAAGCTGCTGCCTGGACCCTGCTGGCCAGGATGTACCTGAATGCAGAAGTCTATCGCGGTACCGATCGGTATGCCGACTGCATCACCTATTGTGAAAAGGTCATCAATGCCGGTTATACACTGGAACCTACCTATGAGCATCTGTTCTATGCAGACAACAACCTCAGCAATGAGATCATTTTCCCTGTTACTTTCGATGGACTCAATACCCAGACCTATGGTGGTACCACCTTCCTGGTGCACGCTTCCATTGGTGGCAGCATGCCTGCTGCTGACTATGGTGTGGCCAACGGCTGGGCCGGACTGAGAAGCCTCCCCACTCTGGTGAATGCATTCCCGGATACTGATGATGGTCGCTACCTGTTCTATACCGACGGGCAGACCCTGGATGTAACGGAGGTACAGGAGTTCACCAACGGATATGCGGTGAGCAAATGGAAGAACATCACCCAGGGTGGTGAAGCCGGCTCTGATCCGGTAGGTCAGTTTGTTGACATCGACTTCCCTATGTTCCGGCTTGGTGATGTGTACCTCATGTATGCCGAAGCTGCTCTTCGCGGCGGTGGTGATGTGGGTACCGGTCTGGGTTACTTCAACCAGCTGCGGGAGCGTGCCTATGGCGATGCTTCTCACAACGCCGGTTCCATTGACCTCGATGACATCCTGAACGAAAGAGCCCGCGAACTCTACTGGGAAGGCCAGCGCAGAACTGACCTGGTACGCTTCGGTAAATTCTCAGGAGGTACCTACGTATGGCAGTGGAAGAACAACGACCCTGCCGGTGGAAGCATTCCGGAATTCTCTGATCTGTATCCGCTTCCTTTCGCAGATATCGTTGCCAATCAGAACCTTACTCAGAATACAGGATACTGATCCAGGCAGTACCTGAACATACTGAAACGCCGGGCTGTTGCCCGGCGTTTTTTTTGGATAAGATGAAAAACAGACCACCATTCACCTTTGCATTCAGTTCAGTAATTTCACCCAACAGACAAACCGGCAGATGAAAAAGATATTCATTACACTTCTTATATTTATTTTTTATTCCGTTGCAGATGCACAAATGCAGATCTATCCACCTCATTGGTGGACAGGTATGCAGGACAGCACGGTGCAGCTGATGGTTCATCGCGAAAATGTGGCTGCAACCACCCCAACTGTTGACCATCCGGGTGTGCGTCTGGACTCTGTGATCCGCACAGAAAATCCAAACTACCTGTTTCTGAACCTGACCATCTCCGAAAATGCCCGGCCAGGAATAATGACCCTTCGTTTTGCCCTCCGGGGCAGACCGGAAGTGGCCTACTATGAGCTGAAACAAAGAGCCGAAAGAAGTCTTGCATACGGACTGGATGGCAATGACTTCATCTACCTGATCATGCCCGATCGTTTTGTGAATGGTGATCCTTCCAATGATATCGTGCCCGGTACGCAGGAAACAACCATCGACAGGAGTGTGATAAACGCTCGTCATGGAGGCGATCTGCAGGGCATCATCGGCAAACTGGATTACCTGCAGGATCTGGGTGTTACCGCCACCTGGCTGACCCCACCTCAGGAAAATGATCAGCCTAAATACTCTTACCATGGTTATGCCATGACAGATCACTATACGATCGATCCCCGCATCGGCGATCTGTCTCTGTATCGTCAGTATGTGCAGGAAAGTCATGCCAGAGGTATGCAGGTGGTGTTCGATGTGGTGCATAACCATATAGGCAATGAACACTGGCTCTATACAGACGCACCTTCGGCCAACTGGTATAACCAATGGGACAGCTTCACCCGTACCAACTACCGCACATCCTCCCTGATGGATATGTATGCTTCGGAAGAAGACAGAAGGCTGATGACCGATGGTTGGTTCGACACCCATATGCCTGACCTGAACCAGCGCAACCCCCTCGTTGCGAAGTATCTGACCCAATGGACCATCTGGTGGATCGAAGAGATGCAGGTGGATGCCATCAGACTGGATACCTATTCCTATGCAGATCAGACCTTTCTGAGCCAATGGGCCCTGGATGTACTGCAGGAATATCCCGGCTTCACCCTATTCGCTGAAGTCTGGGTGAATGGTCTGGGAGTGCAGGGATATTACAACGGTAACAACAACCTGAACCGCAATGTCAATACCCACCTGAGTGGTGTGCTGGATTTTGAAATGAACTGGACCCTGGGCAAACTGGTCAATGAAGATCCCGGCTGGAACTCGGGCAACGGCGCATTATACCTGTATCTGTGTCAGGATTATCTGTTCGGCGAAAACGGTGGAGCAGATAATGTCATCTTTCTGGATAACCATGACATGAGCCGGTTCTATGAAGTGACCGGAAAAGATCTGGATAAAATGAAAATGGCCACCGGCATTCTGCTCACCACAAGAGGGATACCTCAGTGGTTCTATGGCAGTGAGATACTGATGGATGAACCGGCAGACCCTATGGACCGGGTACGGGAAGATTTTCCGGGTGGTTGGCCGGGTGATACTCTGAATAAGTTCACTGCTGCAGACAGAAGCCCGGAAGAGAACACGTTCTTTCAATACCTGCGTACCCTTGCACGCTGGCATGCACAGGAACCCGCTTTGAAGAATGGAAAACTCATGCAGTTCGTTCCAGATAATGGTATATATGTATATTTCAGGTTTACGGATGATGCATCCGTCATGGTGATCGTCAATGGAAACACGGAAGAACAAGAGCTGGATACCGCTCGTTTCCGTGAGCGGCTTCATGGATATACCTCTGCCGTCAACATTGAGTCCGGTGCCCTACTCAAATCTCTGGAGGTGTTGCAACTGCCTGCTATGAGTACCACCATTCTTAAACTGCATCCATGACCGGTTTCGAACAACTGGACGCACATATTGCGAGATTCATCAACCTGGATGATGCGCAGAGACAATACATCCATGGATTGCTGGAACAACGGGAGGTTCGGAAAAAAGACCATCTTTTTCGTGCCGGTCAGATATGCAGATATGAATACTATGTGGTGCGGGGTTGCCTGCGAGTCTATTTTCTGGACGATCATGGGTCTGAGGTCAACCTCATGTTTCCGGTAGAAGACTGGTGGCTGGGAGACCTCATCAGTTTTACAGAACAGACACCGAGTGCCCTTTATGTGGAAGCGCTGGAAGACAGTCAGCTGCTCATGATCAATAAGGAGAATAAAGAATCATTGTATGAAAAGATACCTGCTTTCGAAAGGATGTTTCGGGTGCTGATCCTGCGCAACCTGGCTGTGCTGCAACACCGGCTCATTGCAACCATCTCACATTCTGCAGAAGAAAGATACCTCGCTTTTATTGAGAGGTATCCTGACATACCACAGCGTATTCCACAACATCACATTGCATCCTACCTGGGCGTTTCACCTGAGTTTCTGAGCAAGATCAGAAAAAAACTGTCGGCACAGTGAGGGCATTTACTGCTACCTTTAACTATGGCCCTACGCAAACGCAATAAGTCTGCCAAGAATGTCAAGAAAAAGACCGGTCAGTCTCCGGGTTCTCTGATCTATACCGGAGTGCAGCATCTGGACAAGGTGCACATAGAATACATTGAATACAACGAGGTCGATCTTGTGCAGCGTGACCATGTAAGCCTGGAAGATCTTGAGGCGTGCAGGAACTCTGACAAGATATCCTGGATCAACATAACAGGACTTCACGATACAGAACTGATAGGCAAGGTTGGAGAGATCTTCGGCCTCCACACCTTGTTGCTGGAAGACATCCTGAACGTCAACCACCGGCCGGGTTATCATGAAGACGAACAGGTGGTTGGTGCATTTGTCAAAATGCTTACCCCTGACCCCGGCGATCCTTTCTCGCAAACAGAACAAGTGGCCATTCTGGCGGGCAGCGGTTTTGTGCTCACCTTTCAGGAATATCCGGGCGATGTTTTTGGATCTGTCAGGGAACGATTACTGAGGCCAACCACACGCATTCGCAGCAGAAAGGCAGACTACCTGGCCTATGCCCTGCTGGATGCCGTTGTTGACCAGTATCTGGTGGTGATAGATGAACTGGGGGTACGGGTGGAAGATCTGGAAGACAGCATGATGCAGGTGTTCAGAAAATCACTGCTGGATGACATTTATATGTATAAAAGTGATATCAATTTCCTGCGAAAGATCATCCGACCGGTGAGGGAGATCGCTCTCCAGCTGGAAAAATCTGAGGCTGAATTTGTAGAAGATGCCACCGGACCATTTCTGAAAGACCTCGTAGATCATGCAGAATATGCAGCAGAATCTGTCGAGACCTTTCGTGAAACCATCAATGACCTGCTCAATTTCTATCACACACAGAGTGCCAACCGGCTGAATGACATACTCAAGATCCTGACCATCTTTTCTGTGGTATTCATTCCGCTGTCTTTCCTGACCGGTCTGTATGGTACCAACTTTGAATTCATTCCGGAGATCCACAGAGAACATGCCTGGCCTGTTTTCCTGGGCGCAGAAGCTGTCATTGCCATTGTGATGATCCTCTTCTTCAAGAGCCGGAAATGGCTGTGATCAATGCCCGCGAATGCGCTGCACCAACATCGGGTTTGCCACCGGATCCAGCCAGCCGAACAATTGCTGCATATCTTCTGCAGACATGGCTGTGCAACCTGCTGTAGGATACCCCTGATCCTTCCATATATGCATAAAGATACAGGAGCCATAACCAGGCATGACAGGATCTGTGTTGTATCCTACCCAGATGCCTTTCGAATAAAGGTCATCGCTCCGTCGCATGTCTTCGGCACTCAGGTAGCTGGCAACTGTTCTCTTTGACGGCAGGTTGTATGCCCCAGACAGGCTGTCATCCACGCAAATATCTTCATCGGTCATCTGCCTGTACGGCATGCGTGTATCAGCATCCGGTGCATATCCAAAAGCAAACAGCAGAGCATAGCTGCCGGCCGGCGAACACTTATCACCTTCCTGTTTCGTCCTGGAATATCCCATTGGCAATTGCACCGGATCGGCGGCAAGACCTTTCCTGCCTACCATGACAGTCATGCTGTCCAATATCTTCCATTGCCGGCCCGTTCGCTCCAGGCAGAACAGGGTTGCCAGGCTGTCAAGTTCGGTCTCTGTTTCCACCAGCAAAACCTGCGAACAGTGAGCCGGAACCGGCAGTTCCGGGTCTTCCGAAAGGGTACAGGCCAGAAAGAGACAGAAAATAAAGACTCCGACAGTATGCTTCATATCCTAAAATACCTGAATTTTATGCTTCATTCAAACAGCATGAAACGCATTTACATCCTTCTTTCCGCTTTCTTCCTTTTTTCTGCAGCCCACGCACAGATAACTATTACTGTTGATGACCTGGCAACAGAGGGAGACGTGATCTATTTCAGCAACGCCACCCCTTTGGGAGAATTTGATCTGACCGCCGATGGGCCTGATCAGGTATGGGATTACAGCTGGCTGGATCAGACCGGTCAGGACAGTTCTGTATGGGTAGATCCGTTTGAGACCAATCCGGCATACTTTTTACTGTGGTTTGGTTCATCTGTAGCCGAAGAAACCGGACAGACTTTTTCTTCTGATTTTTTCAGCCTGGAAGATATCTACAACTTTTACGATCGCAACGAAGGCGAATTGTCTATTACCGGTATAGCTGGTACCGTGACCGGCATTCCATTACCTGCTTCATTTGATGATGCAGATGTTTTATATGAATTGCCTCTTAACTATAATGATTCTTACAGCTCTGCTTCCGGTTTCGCTTTTTCTCTTCCTGGCATCGGATCCTGGTCTGAATCCCGCGACAGGTCTTGTCTCGTTGACGGATATGGCGAAGTGACCACACCTTATGGAACTTTTGATGCGCTGCGTGTGAACTGCGAACTGCTGGTTACAGATGTGGTGGAATACAGCGGTATAGAGTTTCCTATTTCCTATACCACCCGCGAATACCGCTGGATGGCTCCCGGCATGAAAATTCCTGTGCTGTTCATCAGCAGTCAGGAGATCCTCGGATTTGAAACCGTTACCAATATTCAATACATCGATTCTCTGGATGGCGCTCCTGTTGGTATTCAGTTGCCAACGGCTGTTCCGGAAATTTTGGTGACTCCCACCCTCGTGCAGCAGGGTTTGTGTCAGTTGCAACTCGGAGATCCTGTTGGTGCAGATGTCATCATTACTGACCTGCAAGGCAAACAGGTATTGGAAAATATTCATGTAGCACCCGGACAGTCTGTCAGTGCCTTACCGGTGGGTGGCTTACATGCAGGCTGGTACTGGTGTATGGTAAAACAAGGTGAACACCTTGTTTCCAGGCCGTTTCTGATAGCAGAATAAAAAACCGGAGGCAGATTGACCGCCTCCGGCACCTATGAAAACAACCACTACTTAGAAGTCTTTTTTGTTTCGGTCTGTCTGACCTGTTGTATGTATAAAAACCCTGACCGGGCAAAAAGGTTCAGGCATTTTTTTGCTTTTTAACGATCTTCAGAACAAATGACAGTTCTGTGAAGTTTCCTACATTTGAAAAGCCTCCAATAAGATTTCCATGAGCTCTATTCTGCTTGGTTCAGCATTACTGGTACTTGTTTTTGTTTCCGTTGTCTGGATCCTATCAGTCCTGGCAAAAGACATGAGCATTGTAGATATTGCCTGGGGCCTCGGTTTTGCAGCCCTGGTGATCTTTCAGTGGGTCAGATGGGCACCCGCATCGCCACGCAGTTTTCTGGTTGGCTACCTGATTCTGATCTGGGGGCTCCGGCTGGCTGTATTCCTGGCCATCAGAAACCTGAGAAAGGGAGAGGATCCAAGATATGCCGCCTGGCGCCATGACTGGGGAAAGAATACGTGGTGGATCTCTTATTTCAAAGTATTCCTGCTGCAAGGTGCACTCATGCTGATCATTAGTATGCCTTTGCATGTAACTACCGCTGCAGGCAAAAGCATGGGAAGCTGGACAGACTTTGCCGGCACCCTGTTGTGGCTGGGCGGATTCTTGTTTGAATCCATCGCTGACTGGCAGTTGTACCGCTTCAAAAAGGATCCTGCCAATAAAGGAATGGTCATGGACAAAGGTTTATGGAAATACAGCCGGCATCCGAATTATTTTGGAGAGTCACTCATCTGGTGGGGAATATTCCTGGTAGCTTTCGGAGCCGGTACCGCTTATCTTAGTGTGATAGGTCCGGTACTTATTACTTTTCTGTTGCTGCGTGTATCCGGGGTCACCTTGCTGGAACAGCGCTACGAGGGCAATGACAAATATGCAGATTACAAACGAAGAACCAGTGCCTTCATTCCGAGGCCACCAAAACGTCAGGTATGAAAATAGGCCTGTTCTTCGGTTCATTTAATCCCATTCATATTGGGCATCTGATCATTGCCCAGCATTTTGCAGATTGGACAGATCTGGACCAGGTCTGGCTGATCGTGTCACCACAGAATCCTTTTAAGGAAAAGTCCGGATTACTGGATGAGAAGCATCGCCTGTATATGGCCAATATTGCGGTAGAAGACAATGACAGGATCAGGGCATCCAATGTGGAGTTTCATCTTCCCCAACCCAGCTATACCATTGATACACTGACCTATCTGGAAGAAAAATATCCTGATCATCGTTTTGTACTGCTGATGGGTAGCGATAATCTTCCCACTCTGCACAAGTGGAAAAATGCCGGTCTGTTGCTGCAGCGGTATCCCATTCGGGTCTATCTGCGGCCGGGACAGACCAATACGAATCCCTATCCGGAGGCTGATATTACTTTTACAGAAGCGCCGCTGCTCAATATCAGTGCCACCTTCATCAGACAGGCCGTTCATGAAGGCCGTGACATCCGGTATCTGGTACCTGAAAAGGTGTATGAGTACATACGATCCATGCATTTCTATCAATGAGCACAATTGTGGATTACTGCGGCAGGATGGTGGACAGCTTGGCGAAGAACATGTAGATATGACTCAGGAAATCCACACAACTAAACCATACCCTTTAAAAAACGGTTACTTATGTGGATGAACACCCGGAAATACACAGTGATTCCACGCCTGGGTATGTATGTCGGGAGAAAAGTTATGCTGTTGAACCGTTATCCACCGGATGTGTATAGCTCAGAAAAATGCAGCAAATACGCCATCTTTACCTGTTCACTAGAAGTGGATTACCTGTTGTAAAAGGAGGATATTGCTTTTTCCAAATACTTACCGACAAAAGAATCAACGAATCCACAGTACTGATGATGATGTTTTCTTTTACTTTTTAAAATCATAGAAATTAAGGACACCATGGAAATTGTGGAAACCGGTTGGGAGACAAAAGGATATCTGGATATTCCGGTAGATCCTACCCTGGATCTGGTGCGTGAAATTGACAAGCTGAAACGGGAAAAGAATGCAGTGCTATTGGCACACTATTATCAGGACAGTGATATACAGGATGTGGCCGATTATATAGGCGACAGTCTTGGTCTGGCTCAGCAGGCTGCCCGCACTAAAGCTGATATCATTGTGTTTGCAGGGGTACATTTCATGGCCGAAACAGCCAAGATCCTGAATCCGCAGAAAAAAGTACTCATGCCTGATGCACATGCAGGTTGCAGCCTGGCAGATTCTTGCCCGCCACCACTTTTCAGGAAGTTTAAAGAGCAGTATCCTGATCATACTGTGATCTCTTATATCAACTGCACTGCAGGTATCAAGGCATTGAGTGATATAATTTGTACCAGCAGTAATGCTGTGAAGATCGTAGAGACCCTGCCCCCTGATACGCCCGTCATATTTGCTCCCGACCGCAATCTGGGAAGGTATGTAATGGAAAAGACAGGCAGAGATATGGTGCTGTGGAATGGCACCTGTATGGTACATGAGATATTCAGCCAGGAAAAGATCACAAAACTGAGACACCGGCATCCGGATGCAAAGCTCATTGCGCATCCGGAATGTGAAGAAGCCATCCTGGAAATGGCAGATTTCATAGGATCCACCACCGGGTTATTGAAGTTTACCCGGGAAGACAATAGCCCGGTTTATATTGTAGCCACAGAAACAGGTATTCTGCACCAGATGCAGAAAGCATCACCACACAAGCAATTCATTCCGGCACCGCCAGATAACTTATGCGCATGTAATGATTGCCCGCACATGAAGAGAAATACCCTCGAAAAGGTATATACCTGCATGCGTTATGAGCAGCCTGAGATTCTGATGGACAAAACAATACTGGAACAGGCCCGGAAGCCTATTCAAAGGATGCTGGATATCTCTGCCAGCCTGGGACTGTAGATAGTATTATACGTCGTACTTCTCCATCATACTCAGCACCTTAGCGATCTTGTCATAATTCAGCGAATAGAAGATGAACTTACCTTCCCGCTTGGTTTTGACCAGATCAGCGTTACGCAAAATGCGCAGATGCTGTGAGGTGATGGATTGCTCAAGACCCAGGGTATTGTAGATCTTGTTCACATGGACGTTCTTATTCTTGTCAATAAAGCCCATGATCTTCATGCGCAGCGGATGTGCCAGGGCACGCATGATCTCAGCAGACTTTTCCAGTTTGGATATATCGACACTCAGAAATGCTTTCTGATCGGTAGTCTTTGCCATAATAGAATTTGATTGTGATGGGTGTTAGGAAATGTCGCGAATGAAGTTGCCAATGCTCTTCAACCTGTCGTTGTCCAGCTGATAGAAAATGTTCTTACCACTTCTGGTGGTAGTAACAACTCCTGCCCTGCGCATAATAGCCAGGTGCTGGGATGCGACCGACTGTTCCAGACGAAGCTTGACGTAGATCTCCGTCACACTCATCTTTTCTTTGTCAGTTAACATTTTGATGATCTTCAAACGCAGTTTGTGATTTACTGCACGAAGAATCAGAACGGTCTTCCGGAGGTTTTTGTACTCAAGCTTGATGTTACCCTTCGGAGCGTTCGCAAGTTTAATACTTGGTGTAGATGCCATAATCAGAACTTTTGTGAATCAATTAACACGTGGCATTCAGAGGGTAGTCCAAAAATAGAATATATCAGAAATATTACAAAATTAATACCTGTTTACCTGCAGGTTATTTTCCGTTTGTATGGTAAAACTCCTTCAGATATACAGGTTCCAGATAGGCCGGATCCTCATGAATACCTTTATTATATGCATCCAGGGCAATTTTGTTCATGCCGGACGATAAAATGATAAAATTTGTTAATATTTTGGAGTTCTTGTCTTCCAGGAGGTGTACTGCCTTATTTGAACCGCTGCCAAAGAAACAGGTTTGTCTTTGTTCTGTTTGTTCTCTGAAGGGTTTGTTATCCAGTATGTATGCTTCCGGTTCACATAGCAGAGTGCCTGTATGATCAAACAGGGCGGTGTACACTTCCATCCGCCTGGCGTCTATCATGGGGCAGTACAGGGTTTCCTGCATAGGATATTGATTTATGGCGCAGGCAGTCATACAAGCCAGCGTTGAAACAGGAATCAACGGTATGGTACTGCCATAGCAGATACCTTTTGCAAGACTAAGTCCGATGCGTAATCCGGTGTAAGATCCAGGCCCGATAGATATGGCTACTGCATCCAGCGATTGGATAGAAAACCCCGCCCGGTCTAACAGGCTCTGTACCATAGGGCCAAGCTGCGAAGCATGGTTTTGTGCTTCCTCACCCCTGATCTCCAGTAGGGTGTTTCCGTCGGCTGCCAGAGAAACACTGGAAAGCGGGTGACTGCTTTCTATCTGCAGAATAGTGGCCACTCAGAACTGAATAGGAAAGGTCATTTCTTCTTCTGCCCGTATCACGGTAGCAGTGGTTGCATCTCCTTTTTCAAACATACTTAATGCCTTCATGTAAGACATCATATCTGCAACGTTGTAATCGCCCAGTCTGATAACTATATCGCCTGTTTGCAGGCCGGCATTTGCAGCAGTTTTTCCATCTGATACACCGTCTATGCGCATGCCTTTGCCTTCGAAAGTATAGTCAGGAATAACACCAAGACCAACTGTGAATCTGGGTGTTTCTTCGCTTTCTTCTTCTTTGGTTCTGGTAAATTCAACCTGATCTTCATCGTCCAGATCTGCCATCAGGGCCCTTACCAGATCATGCAATTCCACAATGCCTTTATAGTTGATCTTGTCTGCATCATCTGAAGGTTTGTGATAATCTTCATGAGTGCCGGTAAAAAAATGCAGGACAGGAATGTCCTTCAGGTAGAACGAGGTATGGTCAGATGGTCCGATGCCGCTGCTGTAGGTCTTAATTGTAAAGCCCTGCATCTTGCCAAGGTCATCTATTCTGGTCCAGGCCGGTGAGGTGCCGTAGCCGTTCACTATCAGGGTCTTTATACTGTCCAGTCTTCCTACCATATCAAAATTCAGCATATAATTATAGCAGTCGTCTTGAGCGGTCAGAAAATCAGCGATACTCTTGGAACCGTACAGACCTAATTCTTCGCCGCTGAAGGCAATGAACAGATAGTTGTAGTGATCGTCGGGGTCTTTGGCCAGGTTTTCAGCCAGCTGCAGGATGAGAGCCACACCACTTGCATTATCATCAGCGCCGTTGTGGATGGCAGGCTGACCACGGTACAGGGATCCGCCCGATTCACCATAGCCTAGATGATCATAATGAGCTCCTAATATGATGGTACAGGGCGCTCCATTGTCAATTCTGGCAGCTATGTTCTTTCCTTCTTTTCTGACCGGATGTATATCTGCTCCAACCAGGATCTCCAAACCCTGGGTCAGAGTGTTGGCGGTTTCAGGTTCTATAAAAAGAACAGGAATACCTGCTGCTTCTGCTCTGCTGCTGTAATCCAGTAGCAATGAAGGGTCATAATCCTGGTCCATATTATAAAACAAGACGGCCACAGCGCCATGTTCCATGGCCAGCTCTACCTTACTTCGCTCATCGGCATAAGGATAAAAATCGGTATGCGGGTGGGTGCCTTCCGGTGTGCTCAGTTGTATGAGCAGGATCTTTCCCTTTGCTTCCAGGCCCTGGTAATCATCGTGTTGCAGTTCAGGTGCTGTGATGCCATAACCGGCATACGCTACCTGTGCCTGAACCTGGCCACTGCCGGAAAAGAAGACCGGCTGTGCATCGGCTCTTTTGCTATTGGCTACCACAAAATTCTGTTCGCCGGCTTCTTTACCGGTGCTGAAAGAAAACACCTGAAAGAACCCGCTGTTTTCGCCGGCCGGTTGCAAACCGAGTGCAGAGAATTTACCGGCTATGTAGTTGGCTGCGATCTCTTCTCCACGGCTGCCGGTGGCACGCCCTTCCAGACGGTCATCAGAAAGAAATTCAACAGTTTCTTTGATCTGATCGGCAGCATTCTGCCCTTGTACGAAGCCGGTCAGGAACAGAAGACCGGAAAGAATGAAACTTCTCATACTGTAAAGTTCACCATTCAGAGCGAAATGGCCTATTTGCTGAGTAGTTTGGTGTAAGCTTCCGGATTTTTCAGCGTTCTGATGGCTTCCTGAATGTCAGGGTCATAGCGGAAAGACACTTCCACCCTTCCATTGTAATTATAATATCTTCCTGCTATCTCTCTGTTGAGTTCGAACAGGATCTCATCCTTGAATTTATACAGATCATTCTGTTTGTCATGTGTCACCTTGGCATGCAGGCCGTCTATCTCATTTTTGACGGCATCATAATAGGCATCTTCCCGGGCACTCTCTTCAAAGGCAGCCAGGAGTTCTTCTGTTTCAGTTGTGTATTCATAGGTTCTGCCCGACATGAAGCGCACAAACCCATCGTATTCTTCGTCTGTAAGACTAAAGCTGTTGGCTGGACTGATGTTCGGGTGGCTGTAGAAATACTGCGTGGCGTAATGGAAGATGTGATTGCCCTGCAGGAGGCTGATGGTGATATCGCGGTAATTCTCTTCACCAACAGCTACATCAGGGTCAATTCCCCCGCCATCATATACAGTTCTTCCTGCCCGGGTGGAAAAGGCCACCTTCAGAGAGTCCGGGATCTTTCCTACAGAACCGTCTTCATTTCTGTTGGCGTAATCGATGGCCTGAATACAGCGGCCACTGGGTATGTAGTATTTGGCTGTGGTCAGTTTAAGTTTTGTCTTATAAGATACATCTCTTGTGGTCTGAACCAGTCCTTTGCCGAAGGTTTTTTGACCCAGAATGACACCACGATCATAGTCTTGTATCACACCTGCAACGATCTCTGAAGCAGATGCAGAACTTCTGCTGGTAAGCACCACCAGCGGTATCTCGGTATCTACCGGGTTGTTGATGGAAACAAAAGATTTGTCCCATTCTTCCACACGACCACGGGTACTGACCACTTCCAGTCCTTTTGGAATAAATACATTGGAAACATTCACGGCTTCCCGCAGCAAACCTCCTGGATTTCCCCGCAGGTCCAGGATGACACCAGACAGATCAGGATGATCTTCCTGAAGTTTCTTCAGCGCATCAGCTACATTCCTTCCTGCATCTTCCGTGAACTGGGTCAGCATGATATAACCCGTATGGTCATCCACCATCCCGAAATAAGGCACATTGCCCTGGTTGATCTCTTCACGGGTAAGTTCCAGTTGTAATGTTTCTCCGGTGCCTGCCCTGAAAACAGTAAGTGCGACCGGGGTACCGGGAGATCCTCGCAACAATTCGCTGATGGATGACTCATCATTTTCCAGAACGGTGTGATCATCGATCTTTTTTAATTCATCGCCGGGCTGAAGGCCTGCTTTGAAGGCGGGAAAACCTTCAAACACATCAACCACGGTAACCTTGCCGTCAACCGGTCTGATGGTAGCACCGATGCCTCCGTAGTTACCGGTTATCTGGAATTTATATCCTTCCAGTTCTGCTTCTGATATATAGTTGGTGTATGGGTCAAGCGATTCCAGCATGGCATCAATGCCTGTGCGCATGATCCTGTTCGGGTCCAGATCATCTACATAGTAAGTGTTCAGTTCCTTATAGACAGAGGTGAAAATGTCTATGTTCTTGGATATCTCGAACAGATCGCTTCCCGGAGCGTTGCTGTTGAAGAGGAGGGTAAGTGCCAGACCGGAGCTTAGTACACCGGCAATAGCCAAAGTTTTTTTCATATACTTAAGATTCACGGAACCGGGTCATGGCCGTGACCACCCCACGGGTGGCATCTGCTCAGTCTTTTCAATCCGAGCCAGCCGCCCTTGAGCGGACCGTATTTACGCAGGGCCTCGATCATATACTGCGAACAGGTAGGGGAATACCGGCAGCTGTTGGGGAACAAAGGCGACAGGCTGACCTGATAAAACCGAACCAATAGCACCAGCAGACCGCTCACCCACTTAGAGACCACGTTCCAGTTCCTTTGATAAACGTTCTAAAGCTAAATGGAATTTTCCTTTCAGCTCGTTAAATGTTGTTGGCTTTTTACTTTGATACAGACAGATGATGTCTGCATGAATACCTTCCGGAATCTGCAGCTGATGTTGTTCCAGGCGAAAGCCCTCCCGCAAGAGCCGCTTGATCCGGTTTCGGTCGGTGGCTTTGGGATGATTTCTCTTAGATACAGAAAAGGCGATCCGGTAAGCCACATCGCCCTTAGCGGGTTGTTGTCGGTACACCAGGCGCAGGGGTTCCTGAACCAGGCTTTTGCCCTCAGTAAACAGCAAAGAAATGGCAGCCCTGCTTTTCAGGCGATGAGTAAGAGGAAGATCGTATGCAGGATCAGGCAAGTGGGCCTCCCGCTTCGGTTACACGCGGAAACGCATCATGGTACGCTCGTCAGAAACGGTCAGTTTCTTACGTCCTTTCCGGCGGCGACGGGCGATGACAGCCCGGCCATCCTTGGTCTTCATGCGACTGCGGAATCCGTGCTTGTTCACTCTTTTGCGCTTGGATGGCTGAAAAGTAGGCTTCATCTGTTTAAAAATTTGGGACTGCAAAGATAAGCGCTGGCATTGAAATGCACAACATATCAACAGCCGGTATCAAAATATTGATCAGGAGTTCATGGAAATCAGGAATTCTTCGTTGCTCTTGGTGCCTTTCATGTTCTGGAGGAGGAAATTCATGGATTCTTCCGTGTTCATGTCTGCCAGGTGATTACGCAGGATCCACATGCGCTGGAGCACATCACGGTCATGCAGCAGATCATCGCGGCGGGTACTGGATGCCGTAACATCAATGGCCGGGTAGATGCGCTTGTTGGACAGTTTCCGGTCCAGCTGGAGTTCCATGTTACCGGTACCCTTAAATTCTTCAAAGATCACTTCATCCATCTTGCTTCCGGTATCGATCAGGGCAGTGGCTATAATGGTAAGAGAACCACCATTCTCGATATTCCTGGCCGCACCGAAGAACTGCTTGGGTTTGTGCAGGGCATTGGCTTCCACACCACCGGAAAGCACTTTTCCGGAAGCGGGGGCAACCGTGTTATGTGCCCTGGCAAGTCGGGTGATGGAGTCTAGCAGAATGACCACATCCTGACCGCATTCCACCAGGCGCTTGGCTTTTTGCAATACGATGCTGGACACTTTTACGTGCCTGTCGGCAGGTTCATCGAATGTCGAGGCGATCACTTCTGCATTCACGCTTCTTTCCATGTCTGTGACCTCTTCCGGGCGCTCATCTACCAGCAGAATGATCAGATAGACCTCCGGGTGGTTGTGGGCAATGGCATTGGCCACACTCTTGAGCAGCATGGTCTTACCGGTCTTGGGTTGTGCCACGATCATACCACGTTGTCCCTTTCCGATCGGGGTGAACAGGTCCATGACCCGGGTGCTGTAGTCGGTCGGGCTGTAAACCAGGTTCAGTTTTTCATTGGGGAAGAGCGGTGTCAGGTAGTCGAATGGTACCCTGTCTCGCACTTCTTTAGGATCGCGGCCATTGATGGTCTCCACCTTGAGCAGGGCGAAATACTTCTCACCTTCTTTTGGGGGCCGGATGGTACCCTTCACCCAATCTCCCGTCTTCAGGCCGAATAATTTGATCTGAGACGGAGAAACATATACATCATCGGGAGATGACAGGTAGCTGTAATCGGCACTGCGAAGAAAACCATAACCGTCGGGCATCATTTCCAGTACACCTTCGCCCGGAATGGCTCCCTCCAGGTCGATATTGAACCTTTCACGGCGTTTCTGCGGGTATTGATGACGATTCTCCTGGCGGTTTTCTTCCACCGGTCTTACCGTATCTGTTTCTCTTACCGCTTCTTCTTTTCGGGGTGCTTCCTGCTTTACCGGAGTTTCCTCTGCAACCACCGGAATTTCGGCCTTCTCAGGCTCTTCCGCCCCATCTTCCTTTTTCTTACGCGGACGCATATTGCGCTTCTTATCCTTTTTTTCAGCCTTTTGGGTCGTCTCTTCCTGTCCGTTTTCTGCTATTTCCTGCGGAGCAACAGCCTGGGCATCCAGTATCTTGTAAATAAGGTCCTGCTTATTGAGCTTTCGAATGTCTTTGACCTGCAGTTTTTCAGCGATCTCTTTCAGCTCAGGAACGAGCATTTCATTCAATTGAAGAATATCGTACATATGAAATGGAAATACGGTTACAACGTAAAGGTTGGATCAGTAAATGGTACTAAAGGGAAATAAGGTTGAGTAAGAGAGCTGTGCTCCACGGGGGCGGGAACACTTCGCAAAAATAATGTTCCTTTTTGGAAAATAAAAATGCCCGGCGGCATTGGGCTGTCCGTTCTATCTTTGAAACAAAAATCCACCTATGCTGGAAATATCCTTCCTGCGAAACAATCTCTCGGAAGCAAAAAAGCGGTTGGCCAAACGCCCGGGTTATGATACCGGTGTGCTTGATGAATTATTGGCGGCAGATGATGAAAGACGCAGGCTGCAGGCAGATCTGGACCAGGTACTGGGAGAACAAAATCGCCTTGCCAAAGAGATAGGGGCACTTTTTGGCCAGGGAAAAAGAGAAGAAGCTGAACGGCTGAAAGAACAGGTTTCCGGCCTGAAGGAGCAGAGCGGCGACCTGCAGAAACAACATGATGATACAGCCGATGCCATACGCACTATGCTGCTGATGCTGCCCAACCTGCCCCAGTCACGGGTGCCGGATGGAAGAAGCGCCGAAGATAATGTGGTGGTGAAGGAAGGTGGCAACATGCCGGAGCTGACAGACGATGCACAACCCCACTGGGATCTGGCAGCCAAATATCAGATCATTGATTTCGAGCTGGGAAACAAGATCACCGGCTCCGGATTTCCTGTGTACAGGGGAAAAGGCGCACGCATTCAGCGGGCACTGATCGCCTATTTTCTGGACAAGGCGCAGGAGCGGGGATACACAGAGTATATGCCACCCCTGATGGTGAATGAAGACAGCGGGTATGGCACCGGGCAGCTGCCGGACAAAGAGGGCCAGATGTACCACATGACGGTCGATAATTTCTATATGGTGCCCACCGCAGAAGTACCGCTCACAAATATCTACCGCGATGTCATCCTGAAAGAGGAGCAGCTGCCTGTACGCATGACCGCCTATACACCCTGTTTCAGAAGAGAGGCCGGATCTTACGGTAAAGATGTTCGTGGACTTAACCGCTTACATCAGTTCGATAAGGTAGAGATCGTACACATTGAACACCCCGACAGATCTGATGAGACCCTCGATGAAATGGTCAGTTATGTGGCTTCTCTCGTAGAATCACTGGAACTACCCTATCGCATCCTGCATCTTTGCGCCGGTGATACCGGATTTGCCTCTTCCTGCACCTTTGATTTCGAGGTCTATGCGGCGGCACAGAAAAAGTGGCTGGAAGTGAGCTCGGTCTCCAACTTCGAAAGCTTTCAGGCCAACAGGATGAAGTGTCGCTTCAAACAGGCAGAAAGCGGAAAGAATCAGCTGGTACACACACTTAACGGCAGTGCACTTGCCTTGCCCAGGATCCTGGCAGCCATTCTGGAAAACAACCAGACACCCGAAGGCATCAGAATACCTGAAGTGCTCAGACCTTATTGTGGTTTTGACATGATTGACTAAGCAGATCAGTTCGATCTGGTCCAGGATTCGGTTCGGTGCAGAAAGGCTACGTATCCTCGTATGCGTAAGGTGTTCTTGCCGTCCATCCACATTTCGCACTTATAGGTCTTGCCATTCTTCGGATCATAGATGGTGCCGTTCTGCCAGAACCCATCCTCAAATGTGAAGTTCTTTAAAATGACCAGACCCATCAGGGGCGTGCTGCGTTTGGATGCATCAGGGTTCTCATCATCCACCTTTGGTGTACCATTATCTTCGTTGGGTTCTTTCAGCCAGACTAGTTTACCGTAATACTTATCACCCTTCTTGTAGATCTCCACTTTGCCGTCTCCATCAGCACTCAGCCACTTACCTACAATAGCATCCTGGTACTGGGCTTTGGACGTGACAGCCATCAATAAGAAAAAGCAAGCTGTGAATGCACTGCGCATAACATGGATTTGGATCAATATTAATGCAGCAGGCCGTTTTCTGCAAGCCATTGGGCGATCTGTACTGCATTGGTGGCAGCACCTTTGCGCAGATTATCTGATACCACCCACAGGTTGAGGGTGTTCTCTGCAGTAAAATCACGACGCACCCGGCCAACGAAGACCTCATCTTTTCCTTCTGCCTCAAGGGGCATAGGATAGGCCGCATGTGCAGGGTCATCCAACACCACGACACCCGGCATGGATGCCATCAGCCGACGCACTTCATCCAGATCAAAATCCTGACCGAAGGTCACATTGACACTTTCACTGTGTCCTCCGGAAACAGGTACCCTGACCGCTGTAGCACTTACCTGTATGCTGTCAGATCCCAGGATCTTTCTGGTTTCATGATGCAGTTTCATTTCCTCTCTGGTATAGTCGTTATCCAGGAAAACATCGCAATGAGGAATGACATTCATGTCTATCCGATGCGGGTAAGCGGGGTTCTCTGTCAGCCTGCAGTTGGAGCTTCTTTCTGTATGCAGTTGCATCAGTCCTTTTGCACCTGATCCGGAAACAGACTGATAGGTGCTGACCACTATACGTCTGATGCCATAGGCTTGGTGCAGTGGTGCCAGTGCCATGACCATTTGAATAGTAGAACAATTAGGATTGGCTATGATCTGTCGCTTGCCGGAAATGGAATCAGGATTGATCTCCGGAACCACCAGGGCACAGTCAGTTTCCATTCTGAAGGCTGAAGAATTGTCTATCACCCAGGCACCCTGTTCTTCGAATGCCGGAGCCCAGGCCAGTGAGGTGGTGGCACCGGCAGAGAACAATGCCAGATCAGGTTTCAGGGTCAGGGCTTCTTCAACAGTTACCACCGGTATCATGTCATCATTAAATCGCACACTTTTTCCTGCCGAACGTTCAGACGCCACCGGTATCAGACGGGTTACCGGAAAATTGCGTTCTTCCAGTACCCGGCGCATCATCTGACCGACCACTCCTGTGGCCCCTACTATTGCTACCTGCATAGGTTGCAAAGGTAAGTCCGTCAGGGTTGACATGTATGCGTATAACTATAAGTTAATAGAGGGCTATGCATCAACCGTCACAGAGTCTTTGTAATTTTCAGCGATATGCGCAAAGCAGTTGTTGGGATATTACTGATCCTGCTGACAGGCCGGGTATTTACTCAATCTCTGACAGATGATTTCAGCGACGGAGAAATCACTTCTGATCCATCCTGGACCGGCGATACCGACCAGTTCCTGGTGAATGCATCACAGCAGCTCCAGCTTCAGGGTGATTGTGATGCAGGTGGAATCAACTACCTGACGCTGGCTGCCGCCACATCAGATTCAGTAGTGTGGGAGTTTTATACAGAACTCGACTTTGACCCGAGCTCTTCCAATCACATGCGGTTTTATCTGCAATCTGATGCAGCAGATCTGAGTGCCGCCCTGCATGGGTATTATATCAGAATAGGTGAAGATGGTACCAACGATGCTGTTAAGCTGTATCGTCAGGATGGTACCGGCAATACCTTGTTGCTGAGCGGAGAAACAGGAGCAGTAGCTGCAGCACCCGCAGTCAGGGTTCGTGTGATCCGCAATGCAGAAGCCGTGTGGCACATGCTGGTGGATTATACAGGCGGAACATCATTTACTGACGAAGGCTCTGTTACAGACAATACATATAACACCGGTTATTATACAGGGGTATATTGCCAGTACACCAGTACACGTTGTGATGCATTTTATTTTGATGATATATATATTTCACCACTCTATGAAGATGATGAACCACCCGTGCTCTTATCGGCAGCAGCTATTTCTGATCTGCAGGTGAAAGCCATTTTTAATGAGCCTCTCCAGGCTTCTGATGCAGAGAATGGTTCAAACTATACTGTTGATGGCGGGGTGGGTAACCCTATAGATGCCGCACTGCAAGCGGGTGGATCGTCTGTGGTACTTACCTTTGCAGATGACCTTCCTGCAGCAGTGCTGCTGCACCTGGAAGTAAATGGCATAGCTGATCTGGCCGGCAATGTTTGTGGGCTGCAGAGCCAGCCTTTCACTAATTTCTCGCCAGGATTATTTGATCTGCTTATCACAGAGATCATGGCAGATCCAGAACCTGTCCAGGAGCTGCCTGCTGCAGAATATATCGAGATTTGGAATGCCACTCCCTTTCCTGTAAACCTGGAAGGTTGGACCATCCGCGATCCGGGTACTACCAGCCAGCCATTTCCAGCTGTTGTTCTGGAGGCCGGTGCTTATCTCATCGTTTGCAGCGCAGGAAATACGGCAGAGTTTGAAGAGTATGGAGATGTGTTAGGTGTTGGCTCTTTTCCTGCACTGAATAATACCGGCGATTCTCTGTATCTCTTTGATGCAGATGAAGAACTGATACACAGCGTCTATTATACTGATAGCTGGTATGCAGATCCTATCAAGGAGAACGGGGGTTATTCGCTTGAAATGATAGACACAGGTAATCCTTGTCAGGAGGAAGCCAACTGGATCGCATCTATTGAGCTGAGCGGAGGAACACCCGGACAGGAGAACAGTGTGGCGGCCGATAATCCGGATGTCGTATCCCCGTCTTTGGTTAGCGTATTTCCCAGTTCTGCTACTTCATTATATATCACATTTGATGAATATATTCTAACCGAAGCGCTTACCACTACCATGTTCGCCATCTCACCAGACATTGGCAGTCCTTTGTCTGTGTCAGCCGATCCGTATGTGGCTACCGTTATAGAATTACCATTGCCGGAAGCCCTGGAACCAGGTATTACCTACACCCTGACCTGTACCGGGCTTGCAGACTGCAGCGGTAATGCAATTGGCGTACACAATAGCCTGGAGTTTGGTTTGCCGGAAACCCCCGGTCCCGGAGATGTGATCATCAACGAGGTGCTTTTCAATCCGGCTACAGGCAGCGATGACTTCGTAGAGATCTACAACAACAGCAATCATTTTATCCAGTTGAATCAGTTGCGGCTTACCGAACGGAATGTGGAGAATGCTGCCGAGGTGCTGGAGTATTGCTATATGGGTGAATATGGAAGATTGCTGGCTCCTGGTGCGTATTTCTTTATAACAGAAAAGGTTAGCTGGCTGGCTCCGTTTTATGATATAGCACCCAATGCACAGTTTAGTGAAAACAGTCAGTGCCCCAATTTCCCTGATGATGAAGGAATTGTAAGCCTGGAGTTATCATCAACCGGTGTGGTCCTGGATCAGCTGCACTATTATGATGACTGGCATTACCCCCTTCTGGAGGATGATAATGGCGTGTCACTGGAGAGACTTAGGTTCGATGCGCCCACCCAACAGGCTGAGAACTGGCACTCAGCAGCAGAAGCTGCAGGTTATGCAACGCCCGGCAGGTTGAACTCTGTGGTCAGCTCCTTTGAAGGCAATGCTGGAACCTGGACACTGGAAAGCGAAGTCTTTAGCCCTGATGGCGATGGCTACCAGGATCTGATGGTACTTACTTATACCCAACCGGCAGAGGGTACTTCTGCTTCTTTGTCTGTCTTCAATCTTGCCGGACAACTGGTAGCTATTCCTGCCAGAAATCTTTATTTAGGTGTGGAAGGATTACTGGTCTGGGATGGTCTGGATGACAGTGGTAAGCAGCTGCCAACCGGCATCTATATATTGTACGTGGAAGAATTTGATCTGACGGGCAGAACAGATCATTTTAAGTTTCCGGTAACCCTTGCCAGAAAGCAATAAAAAAGGCCGGAATAATTCCGGCCTGTTATAAGCTTAACGGTACGTTACTCTATACGGAGCAATTCGTATTCAATTCTTGTGGTCACATCGATCTCTTCTGTCAGTGCAACCGTTTCTTCATATACAATGACCTGTCTGTCTTTCTCGTTCACTTCGAACAGAAAGTTAAACTCTTCATTGTTGTAACGTATCTGCAGGGCATTGTCATCTGTGATATCCCATTCGAATTCAATGAAGATGAATTCATCCGGATCTTTCAGATCGATCCACTGGCCATCTCCATTGCTGAAGAAGTACATATATCCGGAATCGCCATACTCTGTTACATCAGGAGGCAGATCAGTTGTAGTGATGGTCACCTTATAGTTGTCTATGTTCCACCTGCCGCTCTGGCGGGTCAGGTTATCTGCCAACTGCCTTTGCTTGGAACAGGAAGGCAACAGCAACAACAGGGTCAGGGTAAATACCAGTGGAGCAAATATTCTTTTCATTACCTTATCTTTTATTTGTTACCGATCTCTTCTTCCCGAACAATATGGATCTCAGTTGTTACGACCGTTTCCAGGTCGCCCACAAAAAAGGATTCTTCCCGCACCCACCATTGTTCATCCTTACTCACTTCATTTATGCTGAACTCTACTTCTTCAGTAAAACCTTCCAGATCCATGGTTATGGAGTTATTGGTGTTTTCCCACTCAAAATAAGTGGCAACGTTTTGCATGGTCAGGGTATCATACTGTATCCAGATGCCGGTACCTGATTCATAGAACAGAACTTCACCTACATTGAATTCCTGAATAATGGTTGGTTCCGTAGGCGGGTCTGTTTTGGTAACACTGGTAACCTTGAACTCATCAATGTTCCAGCGACCTCCGTCACGGGTGAGGTGGTTCTGCAATTTGATTTCCGGAGAACAGGCAACGAACAGCGTCACGAGTGATGCAAACAGAATAAACAAGGATCTTTTCATAGCGCAGGCTTTGTCAGATTGCAAAATTAACGAAATAGTTTTCGCAAAAGTACGAGACCCGGAGCCTGAGACAGCCTGTTTTTCACGTAATTGTAAAAAGGATCATGCTGGATGTCCATTTTAGCCAACAGGGTCAGCCTGTTTACCGGTAGCATATGGGTCCTGGTTCCGGGTAAGAATACGTGCCATGAGTACTACATCGATGACGGTATGTGCAAGGGCTGCAGCCCATATGCCACAATCCTTGTATAGCCAACCCAGGCCGGCGGCAATGGGAATCATTACCACACCGTAAATGAATACTGCATGATCCCGGGGGTTCAGATATCCGTGCAGCGCAACGAATATCAGTGCTGTTGGCCAGATGCCCAACCATGGTTGTATGCCACCCCGAAAAAGTAGCTCTTCGCCAACACCAGCACTTACGGAGATCATTATGATCTCCAACCATCCTACCCGGTAACGCAGTAAAAGTTTCCTGAAGAACTGTCCTGTGTGTTTTAAGAAGCGCAATCTGAGTAACCGCAACAGCAAGAGGACCGCCATTATACCATACAATGCCCCATACAGCAGTTGCAAAAGCACAGGTTGTTTCTCGCCGGGAAAGAAGTTGCTGAAGGTTTGTTCGTGGAAAACGATCATGAGCAGCAACCCCAGACCACCCATGCCGAAGAGCGTAACCGCTGCGGCCAGATAGATCCTGTGCCGGCCAGACACCCTATTTCGTTTTCAGGGTAGAGTTTCCCTTGATGGATACTTTCATGGATTCTCCCTGCATTTCCATAGACAGATTCAGGTTCTGCTCCAGCTTGGATTCAATGGACCAGCCACTGGCTACAGCCACCGTGATCTCGCCCTTTTGGTAGCCACTCATCTGTACCTCATCGCCGGTTCCGCCCATCATACGCACCATTTCGCGATCTACTTTGAATTCTGACTGCACACTGACCAGGGCAAACTTGTCATCAAAGCTGTTCAGGGTGAAAGTATTGGTCACAATGGCAGGAACTCCGCCCAGGTCCACAGAGTCTGTTGATTTCCAGGTATCACCTATGGCAATAGGACGGTGCGGAAAGGCTACAAAGCTGTTGATGATATCCTGGTTCATGTCACTCATCTGCAGTGATGCCATCAGCGCTTCCTGGCCAAGCTGGGTATTGATCTTGGATTGAATCTCTTCAATGCCTCCTATGTCCACTACGTCTGTTTCCCGGCTGATGGTCAGCTTGACCGGCATGTCCACATAACAATCCATGATCTTTCTGATCATATCAATGTCCGGATCATCTGATGAAACTCCATTCTGGAAAGAAGCCTCCAGAGAATCCTGCTTGAAATGTGCTTTAAATGATTTTACCTGCGACTGTAATACGATGTTACTGTCGGGCTTATTCTCCATTACCCGGATGGAATTGCTGGTGCTGATGTCCATCAGATTGCTGAAGGTCTGACCGAACATCGTTTGGGTGATGTTGGTAATCGTCTGCATGGAGGTGTTATAGACCTTACCTGCGGGCGGGTTGAATTGTATGATGACCTGATCCTTACCGGCTTCGATCTTCTCGCCGGAAGAGTCGATCAGAAAAGTGATAGGCTCTCCATCGGCCAGACCGGTGGTGTCAATAATTGAGAGGTCACTGGTGGTGCCGGGGTTGTTGTTCTTGCACTGGCTGAACAGTAAAACAGAAGCCAGCAAAAGGCTTCCTGATAAGAGTTTATGCATAGCTTTTTGGTGCCGCAAAGTTACCTGAAATTTGTTACATTCGACGCCCATGGAATCGAGAACCGCCCTCACCGAACAATTTAAAAAAGCATACAACAGTCTTAATGATGCACAGCGCACAGCGGTTGATGCCATTGAAGGTCCGGTCATGGTCATTGCCGGCCCCGGCACAGGAAAAACACAAATACTGGCGGTACGTATAGGAAATATATTACTTCAAACAGATGCGCTTCCTGAGAATATTCTCTGCCTCACCTATACTGAAGCCGGAGCCATCGCCATGCGTAACCGTCTGCTTTCCTTTATAGGACCGGATGCCTACCGGGTGCAGATCCAGACCTTTCACGCATTTTGCAATGAGATCATCCAGAGCCATCCTGACCTCTTCGGCCGAAGAGAACTGGAACCTGTATCTGAACTGGAACAGGTCATGATTCTGGAAAACATACTGCGTGAATTACCTTCAGATCATGTGCTTCGCCGCTTTCGTGATGACCTGTCTTCAGATATCAGGCGTCTGGGCAATCTGTTCCGTATCATGAAAGAAGAAGACTGGTCTCCTGAATGGATCGCAAATGCCATTCAGGCGTACCTGGACAGTTTGCCTGACAGACCGGAATTCATCTATAAGGTAGCGGTGACCAAAAAAGGAGTTAAAGCCGGCGATGTCAAACAGGATAAGATAGACCAGGAAACCGCCGCCATGGAAAAACTGCAGGCCGCCGCCAACCTCTTTCCCGTTTTTCAGGAAAAGATGGCAGAAGCGGGCCGGTTCGATTATAGTGATATGATCCTGTGGGTAGTGCGGGCTTTTGCCCGGCATCCAGAACTGTTGCGTACCTACCAGGAAAGATTTCTGTATGTACTTGTTGATGAATACCAGGATACCAATGGTGCACAGAATGAAATACTGCGCAGCCTGATCGGGTATTGGGATGTGCCCAATGTGTTTGTAGTGGGTGATGATGACCAGAGTATCTATGAGTTTCAGGGTGCCAGGGTGCAGAATATACTGGACCTGTACAGGCAGTATGAAAATGATATGCGAACAGTATTGCTGACAGAAAACTACAGGAGCGTTCAGCCGGTACTGGATGTTTCACGCATACTGATCGATCGGAATGAAGAACGACTTGTCAGCCACCTGGAAGGCCTGAGTAAGGTGCTGATCAGCCGGGGTGAAGAGGTGCGTGACCTGACACAACTTCCGGTAATCAGAGCCTATGACAGTAAGGTACAGGAGGAGGCAGGGGTTTTGATGGAAATTGAAAAGCTGCTGGAATCAGGAACAGATCCTGCCGAGATCGCTGTCATTTATTACCGGCATGCTCAGGCAGATCAGCTGATCCGGCTGATGGGAAGAAAACAATTGCCCTATGCACTCAGAAAGCAATTGAACAGTCTTGATGTACCGCTGGTCAGACAGATCCTGTCGGTCATGGAGTATGCAGGCAAAGAACACCGGCAGCCGAACAGTGCAGAACACCTGCTTTTTGAAATGCTGTATTTCCCATTCTTTGGTATCCACAGACACGACATTTTGTCTCTGGCTGCTTATATGCAGGGTAAAAGGACCAATAACAACTGGCGTCAGGTAATAGCTGATCCGGATCTAATGGCCCAGGTAAAACTCCGTGACCCCGAGGCATTGCAGAAACTTGAAAGCAGGCTGACCTTGTGGATCAGTGAAGCCGGCAGCCTTACCCTGCCTATGCTGCTTGAAAAGATCTTTGAAGAAGGAGGTGTGCTGGCCTATATCATTGCGCACCATGACCGCTTCTTTTTGCTGGAAGCCATGCATGCCTTCTTTGACTATGTGCAGGCAGAATCTGCTGCCGATCCGGAGATGCGGGTTGAAGATCTCCTCGAGCAACTGAACCTGATGCGCAGATATCATATTACACTGCCTGTCTGGCGAACATTTGGCAATCGAAACGGGGTGCAGTTCGTTACCTGCCATTCTGCTAAGGGCCTGGAGTTTGACCATGTCTTTCTGATAGGTTGCAACAGTAATCAATGGGAATCATCCAGAAGAAACAGCAATAATTTCTCGCTTCCAGATACCCTTACATTCAGTGGTGGCTCCAATGAACTGGAAGCCCAGCGCAGGCTCTTCTATGTAGCGCTGACCAGGGCCAGAAAAGGACTGCAGGTGTCTTATGCTGAAACCGATAACAACGCCAAAACACTGGAACCTTCCAGGTTTGTGGAAGAGATGGCTGTTCAGGACCTTACTATCCGCCGATCGGGAAGCCTGGATGATGAAAAACTGGCTGCAATAGAATTGCTTTCTCTTGGAACAGACAAGACCCCTACGGCAGAACTGTTCGACCCGGACTGGTTGACCCGAAAAACCGAACACCTGTCCTTAAGTGCGTCCATGCTTAATGCTTTCCTGAAATGCCCGGTGCGATTTTATTTTCAGTATCTGCTCCGCATTCCCCAGGCCAGAAACGACAGTATGGAATTTGGCAACGCCATTCACCTGGCCCTTCAGCGCTACTTCAATGAAGTCAGGGAAACAGGAAATTTTCCGCCCCCTGAAAAACTGGTCCAACCGTTCAGACTGTACATGCAACAACACAGGGAAGCGTTCACTGATAAACAATTCAGAAACAGAATGGAGCTTGGCGAGATGATCTTACCTGAATATTATGCCCAGCACGTGTCTTCCTGGAATAAAGTGGTAGTTACCGAATATCCTGTCAGAGATGTCACATGGAAGAACATCCCCATTAATGGTAAGCTGGACAAGATAGAATTCAATGGAAATGAGGTTCATGTGGTGGACTATAAGACAGGTAGTTACAGGCTGGCCAAACAAAAAATGAAAGGGCCAACAGATAAAGATCCTCTGGGTGGAGAATACTGGAGACAAATGGTCTTTTACCAGATATTAATGGACCAGCAGAGACAAAAACCATGGCGCATGGTGAGTGGCGAGTTTGATTTTCTGGAGAAGAATCCCGACAGCGGAAAATATGAAAAGGAACGCCTGGTTATCACTTCAGACGATACCGCCATAGTGGGCAGACAGATTGAAGAGGTCTATGGAAGGATCCGCAGTTTAGATTTCACAGAAGGGTGTAATGAACCTGATTGTGAATATTGTAATCTGCTTAAATACGAATGATTTTGACAAAGTGTTATGCAGGTAGGTTGATTACTTGCTAACTTTCCAAATCAAGTGGCATCATGGCGAAGAAAAGTTTATATGAGCCTTTGCTGGCTGAAGTGGCCTGGGAGGTGTGTAACCAGATAGGAGGAATTTACACGGTAGTGCGAAGCAAAGCACCCTACATCTCCGAAAAATGGGGTGAACAATACTGCCTCATTGGTCCATTGCTGGATGACAGGCTTCCGGCAGAATTTGAAGAAGCAACTGATTCCGATCCCAATGATCCTTATACAAAGGCCGTGGATAAGCTGCGTGCAGACGGGGTGGAAGTTTTCTTCGGCCGATGGCTTACTCAGGGTACTCCGAAAGTTGTACTCATGCGTCCGGAACAGGCCAACGATCAAATGAAAGACATCAGGCAGTATCTGCTGAAACACCATCATATTAATATTTTTAATCCGGATGATCTGTTGCAGCAGGTCATCACTTTCGGACATCTGGTGCACAGCTTTTTTGCTGCCCTTGAAGAAGAGTCGGGCGGTAGAGACATCATTGGGCATTTTCACGAATGGATGACAGGAATGGCCATCGGTGAGATAGCTCGTGAAAAGAGAAAAATAAAGACAGTTTTTACTACTCATGCTACATTATTGGGTCGTTATGTGGCGATGAACGATACCAACTTTTATCGCAATCTGCCTTCCATTGAATGGTTACCGGCAGCTCAGAAGTTTTACATAGAGCCACAGGTCAGGCTGGAGCGTTTAGCTGCAAACGACTGTACCGTTTTCACAACGGTGAGTGATGTTACTGGTAAGGAATGTGAGTTTCTGCTGGGAAGAAAGCCTGACGCTATTCTTCCTAACGGGATCAACCTGTATCGCTACATGGCTACACACGAATTGCAAAACCTGCATGGACAGTTCAAGGAGAAGATCCATGAATTCACCATGAGCCACTTCTTCCACAGCTATACTTTTGATCTTGATAATACATTGTATTTCTTCACCTCCGGCAGATATGAATTTCATAACAAAGGCTACGACCTTACGCTGGAGGCGCTTCGACTCCTGAATGAAAGACTGCGAAAGGAAAAAACAGACATCACCGTGGTGATGTTCTTCATTACCAAACAGCCGTTTGAGTCCATCAATCCGAAAGTACTTCAGTCACGAGCTGTAATGGATGAGATCCAGAACACCTGTGAGGAGATCCTGAAACAGATCAGAGAGAAATTGTTCTATGCAGCAGCAGCTAATGCAGACCATCACCTGCCTGCATTGAATGATTTCGTGGATGATTACTGGAAGTACCGGTACAGGAAAATGATCCAGTCCTGGAAAAGTGATTACTGGCCTATTGTTGTTACACACAACCTGGTGAATGATGCCGCTGATGAGATCATACAATCTCTGAGAAAAACAGATATGATCAATAAGCCGGATGATAAGGTGAAGGTCATCTACCACCCGGATTTCATTACACCTACTAACCCTTTATTCGGAATGGACTATCCGCAGTTCGTACGCGGGTGTCATCTGGGAATTTTCCCTTCTTATTATGAACCCTGGGGATACACACCTCTCGAATGTGTGGCACGTGGTGTACCTGCTGTTACAAGTGATCTGAGTGGTTTTGGCGACTATTGCCATCGCCGTTTCCGTAACCTGGAAGACAAGGGAATATATATTGTCAAAAGACGAAATAAAACCTTTGAAGAAAGCGCTCAGGATCTGGCAGAGATCATGTACAGCTTCATTCAGTTAAATCGTCGTGATAGGATCATATTGCGAAATACAGTAGAAAGTAATGCAGAAAATTTCAGTTGGGAAAACCTGGTGGAGCATTACGAAAAGGCCTATCGGCAGGTGTTGGCATAAAAAAAGCACGGTACAATACCGTGCTTTTAAAGGATCATTTATTTTATCTGATGAGCTGGAAGCTGCCTTGACCTGAGTAGCTGACCCCGGTGTTGAACAGTGCCTCCACAAAATATACATAAGTGCCCATTTCTTGTTCTTCTCCCTGGTATTTTCCATCCCAGCCGGCGTAATAGTCGGCGGTATTGGTTTCATAAACAAGCTGTCCCCAGCGATTGTAAATGACCATGTGGTAGCTATTCAGGTTGTATGCAATGCCTTGAAACAGGTCATTGACATTATCGCCGTTAGGAGTAAATGCATTGGGTACCAATACCTCGTTGCTGTAGATCACAGTTACCAGTATGGTGTCAATAGCAAAGCAACCGTTTTCATCAGTAATACTAACATAGTATTCAGTTGTAACTACGGGTGTGACGGTATAGATAAAGCAAGGGTCATCTTCGCAGCCCAATACGCCGCCGTCGGGGGCCCAGGTCACTCCTGTAAGATCCAGCGTATTGGTTTCAGCAGTTAAGGTTGTGCTGAGGCCATACGTGATCGCTACATCTGCGCTACCTGTTATAAAGATCTCGTCCGGTTCAGTAATGGTCAGGGTGGAAGAGGTGGTACAACCATTGTCATCGGTTACCTCTACCAGATAATCTCCTGCGCTCAGTTCTGTCAGAAAACTTCCGGTGGATTCTCCGTTAACAGTTATGTCATAGGGTACAGCACCTCCGCTCACTTCTATGGTAGCAGAACCGTTGCTGTATCCAAAACATTGAACATTTTCTACGTCGTCAAAAACCAATTCCAGAGGTTCCAGTTCAATGATGTCAAAGTCAAAGGTCTTTTGGCATCCATCCGGAGCAGTAACTGTAACGGAATAGGAGCCAGCTGACAACCCTGAAATGGAGTTACTTCCCGAAAATCCGGTGGACCAATCATAGGTGTATGGTCCTGCGCCATCCAGTGTGATGGTAGCTGCGCCATCAGTAAGACCGCCACAACTCACATCGGTAATATCCAGGGTGCCGGAGAAGTTTTCAGCTACTGTTACTGTTACCTCGTCTGAATATTCTGTGCCGTCGCACAGGGTTTGTACTACTGTATAAACGGTGGTTTCTTCAGGAGCTACATCTATAGAAGGACCATTACCTACCAGTGTTCCTTCATCGTCATACCAGGAAATGTAAGAGGTGTACCAGCGCCAGGTTTCTTCAGTGGCTTCCCAATCAGTGGCGTTCCTGTCTTCTACCGCAAACGCTATTGTACCATCTTCATTTTGCAACCCTTGTGTGGAGATGCCAAGATCCCAGGTAGGACAAACCAGTACGTTCACCAGGTGATTGTCTATGAAGTTGGTGGTTTCATGTAAAACGATCTGGAAGGTACCTTCATCAGAGGTGCAGGAGAACAAGGGCACATCTTCCCACTGTACGATCAGCCTGCGGTTGGGTGCAACTCCTACGGTTTCATAAGATACGCATCCTGTGCACAGGCCGGTATGCCAGTCTGTCCAGGGGCCGAATATGGCAGCCTTGGGAACATTGGAAGCGGCATCAGGAATAGGACCATCAGGAGTCCAGTTGGAGGCCCATCCTGCACCGGGTTCTATAAAACTGATCCAGCCATTCGAGCAGATATAAAATTCTGAATAGAGCTCTCCGAAGAAACAGAATTCAAAGCCTATGTCATATGGACCCACATAGGTGTCATCAACCATGGTTACGTCTTCACCTGCGGTTTCTTCCGGAGCATATTCCAGTTCTTCATATGTGTAACAGTCGCCGCAATAGACAGAAGCATCTGAGAACAGGGTTACTGTTTCACCACTGCAGATGGTGGTGTCAGGGTAAGCTGTGATCTGAGCCTGCAACACAACATATGAACTTATAAATAGTGCAGTAAATAGTAGCTGTTTTTTCATATATATTCTACCGGTTAGCAAAGGGCGGAATAAAATTAGGCATTTTATATGTCCTTTTGGGCGAGCCTGAAGTATAGGAGAGATCGTTGTTCTGATGACCCGGAAGTTGTTAACAAAGGCAACTTCAAACAGATTGCGGTCGTTTTTGAAGTAGAAGGCTTCTATTATGACAATGCTGGAATATTTTAAAATGATACTTCAAAAGGTCAGCTTCGACCTGACACTATTTGCAAAAGAATTTCTGAAAGCAGCCGGAAAATTACCGGAAGAAGAAATGAGTGAGCTCAGGATCTGGTGCCTTCAGGTTTTTGGCCTGCATTATTGCAGGGAGGCCGTTCCTGAATTTGACAGGGGCTGACATGCGATTGATTTTGCTGTTTTAAGCCCGCTGGAGGGATCCAGCGCTTATTTGGATGTCTGATATCTCTTTATGTGTTTTTTTTGATTGAAGGGGCATTTATGAAAACATGTAGAAAAAGACAAATAGATAGCTATAAAGAATTGAAAATCATAGACTTAGCTTAAAATTTAGCGTGTATTCCCAGTCGGGTCGGATCTGGACCTCAGCCTGGTAATATAGCAGCGGTTCTGGTTGTCTTTTTTCGGCAAGTGATCCGGTTGTCCATTTACCATCCCCATTTTCATCTATGATGGCCCGAATGATATAGGTGCCTGGCAAGAGATCTTGAAGTTGCCACAGGTAGTTGTGGTCGTTCCACTCTGGTATTTTCTCGGCCAGCACTTCTCCAGACTTATCGAGCCACTGAAGTATTATCGGTCTGTTGATGGAATCAGTTACATTAACTTCCAGCTTTCCGTATTCTTTAGGAGATCTGATCCTGAATGATCTGGTGATGGTATCATTTTCTATGCCATACAGATCTGTTAATGCTCCGGGTAGTAAGGTCAATGTATAGATACTGTCTGCCTTCCACTGAGTCGAGATGATGAGTCTGCGCAGATCATTTGTATCTGTCTGAACAGACCATTCTATTTTTTCATCAAGACTATCTGCCTTCAGGATCATTCTGGAACTGTCAATGGCGGCTATTGGACGTTGCATAAGCAGCTGATATGGTTGATGGAGCTCCTGGGCGGTGAATCGGTTCCTGCTGCCTCCGGAGGGCTCAGGTACGGCGGTTTCCAGCTTATTATCAAAAAAGTTATCCGGAAGTTTCTTTTGGGGGATGACCAGGAAGGTATCCATCTCTATTGCTGATATCCGGATCCTTTGACTATCTGCATCCGCCACCTGCGACCAATGATACAAGGTATCGCTGCCGGAGTGAATAAATATGCCTCCGTGATCCTGTTCTGTTTGATACCGGAGGCTGTCGGGTGCCTGGTTGAATATGATGCGCACCAAGCCGGGCTCTACTGCACGGGCATCTGATACAAAAGGCTTTTGCCTCGCTTCTGTGAATAAGTTCAGGTCTGCCTGTACTACCGGTTGACTGACCAGCAGAGAGCTGTCCAGAAATGCTATGGATTCATTGGGGAGGTCATAGAAGTAGTTGAAGTTCTGATCCTGAAGTGCATAGAGATTGTATCTACCCTCCCTTACATAACTGATCCGGAAGTTTCCCCGTTCATTGGTTTTGGCAAAATAGGTTGGTTTTTGTGTGGTGAAGGCGCTGTCTTCGGTATTGCGGTACAGGAGTACCAGGCTGTTTGCTGCTGGTTTGCCTGTCCATATATCGGTTACCGTTCCGTTGATGTACAAAGAGTCGATGACCTCTCCGGTGCTAAAGGCATAAACAAACTGGCTGTACGGGTTTCCTTCTGTTATGTCAGCAATACTTTCGCCAAATTGAATGGTATAAGTAGTGTTATCCAGGAGGCTGTCAGGTAGCCTGATCACAATGTTCTTACCCTTGATTTTTATATCGGGAAATTCTTCAAGAGGAGGACTGATCAGAACCTGGTTGAAGGCGTCCTTCAATTGTACATACTCATCAAACTTTAGGATTATGGTGCGCTCTTTCATCTGAACACTTTCCATAGCGGGGCTAGCTTCCAGCAATACCGGAGGAGTATTGTCCTTGTCGCCACCCGTGGGAGCAACCACATTGGCGCAGCCCCAGAGGAGGCCCATCAGGGGGATCAGTAGTCTTTTCATCTTCCCATATAAACCATCAGCACAGAAATATCAGCAGGCGACACTCCGCTGATGCGGCTGGCCTGACCAAGTGTTCTGGGTCTGACCCGGCTTAGTTTTTCTCTGGCTTCGCTTGAAAGTGACTGTAGTTTATGATAATCCAGACTTTCTGACAGCGATACATCTTCCAAACGCTGCATCTTTTCGGCTATTTCCTGCTCTTTGGCTACATAGCCTTCGTATTTGATCTCGATCTCAGCCTGTTCCAGGTATTCTTCAGAAAAGGCTGCCAGTGCTGTTTTCAGATCAGGGATTACAGTGGCAAGGTCTTTTATACCTACGTGGGGTCTGGAAATGATGGAGGTGGCCTTCATTTTTTGTTTAAGTGGAGCACTGCCCAACTCTTCCAGCAACCCGTTTACCTGATCGGGGGCAACAGATAGTTTTTGAAGCAGGTCTGTGATGGCACTGGTCTGTGCCCGTTTTTCTATGACCTGATGGAGTCGGCCGATGTCTGCCAGTCCTAGTGTATGGCTTTTTTCTGTTAGCCGAAGGTCTGCGTTATCCTGACGCAACAGTACCCGAAATTCTGCCCGGGAGGTAAACATGCGGTAGGGCTCTTCTGTACCTTTATTAATAAGGTCATCTATGAGTACGCCGATATAGCCTTCAGATCTGGATATTTCAAAAGGAGGAAGGTCATGTACTGACTGGTGGGCATTGATACCAGCCATCAGTCCCTGACACGCAGCTTCTTCATATCCGGTAGTACCATTGATCTGACCTGCGAAAAAGAGATTCCTGACCAACCTTGTTTCCAGGCTATGGGTTAATTGAACAGGAGGGAAGTAATCATATTCTATGGCATAGCCAGGGCGGAACATGCGTACGTTTTCGAACCCGGCTATCTTTCTGAGGGCTTCAAATTGTACTTGTTCCGGCAGTGAAGTAGAAAAACCGTTTACATATACTTCTACGGTATTCCAGCCTTCCGGCTCTACGAATATCTGGTGGCGGTCTTTGGAGGCGAAGCGGTCTATCTTATCTTCTATGGAAGGGCAGTATCGTGGTCCCGGACCCTTGATCCTGCCGCTGAACATAGGAGATTCATCAAAACCCTTGCGGAGAGCGTCATGCACCTCCTGAGAGGTATAGGTCACATGACAGCTTCTCTGGAGCTGGAGCGGCTTCGTATCAGTGTACGAGAACTTGCCCGGGTTTACATCACCAGGCTGTTCTTCCATTTTGCTGTAGTCCAGACTGCGGCCATCTACCCGGGGAGGAGTGCCCGTTTTCATTCTTCCGCTTTCAAAACCTAGTTCCACCAGCTGCTCGGTAATACCAGAGGCTGGTTTTTCAGCCATCCTGCCGCCCCCGAATTGTTTCATGCCCACATGGATCAGGCCGTTCAGGAAGGTTCCGTTGGTCAGCACCACTGCTTTACCACGGATCTCCATGCCCATACCGGTGCGCACACCTTCAACCTGCCCATCCTTTACCAGAAGACCAACAACGGTATCCTGCCAGAAGTCCACTCCGGGTGTCTGTTCCAGTTTTTCCCGCCAGAGTTTGGCAAACAGGAGGCGATCACTTTGTGCCCGCGGACTCCACATGGCAGGGCCTTTTGATCTATTGAGCATCCTGAACTGGATGGCGGTTTCGTCGGTCACGATGCCAGAATAACCACCTAATGCATCGATCTCACGAACGATCTGCCCTTTTGCCACACCACCCATAGCTGGATTGCATGACATCTGGGCTATGGTTTGCATGTTCATAGTAACGAGCATGACTTTAGAGCCCATATTGGCAGCAGCAGCGGCCGCCTCACAACCGGCATGGCCGGCACCCACTACTATGACATCATATTCTGGAAACATGCGGTGACAAAATTACATCAAGGCAAACTGTGATTTGTTCCACGTGGAACATATAGGCGAAGATCAGGCAGATGTTTCACGTGAAACACGAGGCTTCTCTTCCAGCCAGGAAAGAAAATGATCTTCTGCGCTGCGCATGGCGTGCTCTTCGTCAGGTGTTTTGTCTCCGTAACCCAGCAGATGTAAAACCCCGTGTACCATGACCCTGCACAGCTCATTTTCCAGAGTGGCGCCAAATGATGCAGCATTTTCAGCCACCCGGTCGATGCTGATAAATATATCGCCGGATACCTGACTGCCTACATTGTAATTAAAGGTAATGATGTCTGTAAAGGTGTCATGCTGCAGGTAGTCCTGGTTCATTTCAGCCAGATAGTTGTCAGAGCAATAAATAATGGAAATCTCTCCCGGAACGAAGTGATGAGCAGAAATTACACGTTCCAGCCAGCTGCGCAGGCTCTTTTTCCCCTTGATCGAGAAGCCATCCACAAGTGAGTGGAAACTGATGGGTTGGCTCATAATCGAAACTGTATCTCTACCTGGCTGCCATCGTTGGAAAATACCACCAGGTCACTCAGGTGTTTCATCAGGAAAATTCCCCGACCACCTTCCTTTTCCAGATTCTCGGGTGCGGTGGGGTCTGGTACGTGATTGAAATCAAAACCACCACCCTGATCCTGTACGGTACAGGTAACCAGGTTTCTGCGGCATTGCAAATGTATGGTAACCTGTTTTTGCTGATCTGTCTGGTTACCGTGAATGATGGCATTGTTGACCGCCTCGGTAATGGCTACCAGCATATTACCATACACCTCATCACAGATCTGGTGAAGACTTCTGAAGTCTTCTATGAACGATTCCACCTGAACTACGCTGGCGGGATGAGATGGAAGCGAAAGTTCTTTATCCACCACTGCTTCTGTTGTTGCCATGAAAAAAGCTATGCGTTAGCATACTCTTTTACTGATTCCGGACAAAAAAGTTTCAATTGGTGACAGGGTTTATTAAGGTGTATAACAAAAACCGGATACACCTGATGTATCCGGTTCCTGGTTGAAGGCATTGGCCTACTTGCTGAATATGATCAGATTGGTGGAGAACCCGGCATTATATACAAAGCCTTTGTAGGGATTGTCGTTAGAAAAAGTCCTTCCTGTGCTGTTATAGCGAATATCAGTAAAGAATTCAAAGCTATTGATCTCGCCACGAAAACGCATTCCAAGGGCGTTGATGAAACTGTTCCTGCCACTTTCGCGGAACACATCTTCATCCATCAGCAGATTAAAAGAGGCTGCGTCTTCATTGGGAATATTGAACCAGTGGTAATAAAGACCGGCACTGAAAGAACACTTAAGGTCTTCGCGTGAGTAGGCAAAGGTCCATTCAACCGGCATGATGTTCAGGTTAATGACATCTACTTTGATGTCTCTGGATGTTAATACCCCGGATGTATCTGTTACTTCCACCCCGGTTACCCGTGCCTGTCTGAGTGCAAAGGCGGCACTGCCTGACAGTGAATGATACACAGCTCCATTGTTCTTACCAAAGTACTGATATCTCGGCCCCACTATGAACCCGGCATTCCCTGTTTGTGGGAACAACATGGATTCCAGATCTATGGAATCTGCAGCTACACCTGTTGGCCTGAGATGCAGGGCATTCATGGAAATGATCACGTCCAGACCGTTTCCACTGTTCTTGTTTTCTTTTGGCTGAAAAGGCAAGACCCTGAATAGTGCTGCAAACTGCTGAGAAGCAGACAGTGAAGTCTGAAGGTCTTCTGTAGTATTGATGGCAGCAGACCCGTACAAGAAGAACCGGAGGGTATCATTGGAGCTTTTGAGTGTGTCGGTCT